>Ga0116227_10002569_pt1 | contig 41051 bp, 28 predicted proteins | sample S1TSphgellanicum_FD_89693 | JGI IMG/M metagenome (GOLD analysis project Ga0116227, IMG submission 89693) | Host-associated microbial communities from peat moss isolated from Minnesota, USA - S1T2_Fb - Sphagnum magellanicum MG | ecosystem: Host-associated > Plants > Peat moss > Unclassified... | reverse complement strand
TTGTAGGTAAATTTGGGTATGTCTTCCTAATGACGATTTCCACTTTAAAGAAATAAAAAAATTGATTCCCCAACCCCCCCCCCCCCCAAAAAAAAAGAGGTTGTCCAATAGGGAGAGCTAATGAGATAGCATGCCATTGGATAAGAGATCTGCAGTTATATTACATATTTTGCTACCATGTGACATTTGGCTCCCTCCCAAAGACCCTTTTTGCACTGGTCATTAGTTGGTTGAACGTCATAACTTACCCTCTGCTGCTCTGTGCCATAATCCCTACTTTTGGAACTCTCATACAACATGAAAATTTTCTATTATTTCACCACACTGACCAACCAAATGTTCTTCACCATTTGTTAAGGTGAAGGCGTTTTAATGACTTCAAATGAGATCACTAGTTCCCTAATTATGAAGAATAATCTCAAAAGCCTGGGCTATCTAACCCTTGATAATGGAATATTCTCATTACTTTGGTCAAAGAGACCAAGGATATTTTTAAAAATATATTCTTATGACAAGGGCTTTCCATGAATGCTCCTCCTAACTCAGGTTCTCATTATGAGCATACTCCATATCATGGGTTATAATGTTATAACCAGTGGTACTAAGCCATTTTGGCATTCCATAGCTTTATCCTAAGCCCCATTTTGGACATGCCAGCCAACCTAGGGCTTTGCCCTACCCATAAACAAGAGAGCTTTTCAGGGCTCGCCAATTTGATGCTAAATTTGTCGCCTCCTACATTGAAGACAATCTAAACATGCAAGGACGAAGTCAGGGATTTGGTCCAAAACCCTAACACTTTGTAAGTATTCAAGCCCCATAACTCATTGTCGAAAATTCGCCACAAAAACAAAAAGGGCTGGCGAATATAACAAAGGAAAATTTGGGAATTAAAAAAAAACAAATTCGCCAGATTTTGAGGAAAAAAAAAGCTAGAAGTCGCCAGATTTAGACAGTGTGTTACTATAGGTCGCCAGAACTAGGCAGGATTCCAAAAAAAGATCTACTTGTTCACCAAGACAGTCGCCATTTACTGCTAATTAATGCTGAGGATCCTAGCCATTGCACCTACTTGAGGAATTTGAAAAAACAAACCCACTCCTATTACCAACTGAGGGAATTCCATCTTGCTTTGCCAGGCTTGACCTATTTCCACTTAGGAATAGGCCCTATTGGGCCCATTCATTGGTAGATTAGCATCTTTGGTGAACGATTTTTGCAACTTTTTTCAATCATGCTAAAAAAACTTCGCTAGGCAAGCTACTGAACACTTGTGCTCCTCAGCATGCCACGTGTCACACATATGATAGTCCAAATCCTTTAGGGTAGAACATTATGGTGCATTAAAAAATATTAAGAATTATGAAATTAAATGTTCTAATGTTTTGTTCCCATCATTTCACTCCTCATATAAGAATATTATAGTACATAGATGATGGAAATATATATATATATATATATATATATAATTTTCAAAATTTAAGAACGAATTCATTTTTTGAAAAAATAAATAATTTGTTTCGTCAATATGGAAACTAACCCTAGGCTAATGGAGGAAAAGGAGACTGACTACTAATAGCAACCCACATGGACCAAATCAAACTATTTAGCCAATCAAAAACAGAAGTACAATCATTAAATACAATTTCAGACTCTTCCAGGGCTCGTCAGGGCTAATAAAAGCTGTTCAATTTTTTTAATGGTTATAGCAGCGTTCGAGTCAATTCCGTGGATTAGACCGCAGTACCTCATCTAAAATTTTCCGTGCAGAGCCACTTACTGAGCGTCGGTGGAGATTCTCTTACACCCCCTTAAATACTGTTAGGGTGGCTTGTTGACCATAGGCACAAGGTAACCCTACAACTACCAGAGTTCCCATTCCCAACTGAATGATTTTAACACCACAAAACCTAATTTCTAGTAGGTGTAAAGCTACCGGCGTACCAGAGAACGCGTGCTAGAGAGCGTGTTCCCTAGCCTAAAGTTTTGAAAGTTACCCTAAGCTAAAAGTTTAAAAAATAAGAGAAGCCAAGAACTTCTTTTTTTGCATCGTTTATTGTTTTTACGAACTCGGGGGGTTCCGCTTTTACACGCAACTATGAACTCACGTGGTCCACTCGCTTGCGAAGACTGGCGTCGAAGATGGCGCAACCAACCATCCAACAGGGATGCCGATTACCGGACGGAATCGCGGTTCCTGCGGATGAACCTTGTGTTTGAGTAAAAAACATCTTGCGTAACTCATTTATTTCCCAATTTTCATCTATGTGCAGTCGTCATGACACAACATCCAACCAGTAGTTAATGTAGGGATGACAACAATTACTGGACAGAATAGTGTCCCGTATGGACGAACGTTTTGATTGGGTAAAAAATATCTTGCACAGCTCATTGGTGTCCTTCTACTTTCATCCATGTGCAGTCGTCATGGCGCAACATCCACCGAGTATAGTTCATATACGGATGACGATTATCCGGCAAAAAAAAAAGCGTCCCATATGGATGAACGTTCTGTTTGAGTAAAAATATCTTGCACAGCTCATTGATGCTCTCTACTTTCATCCATTTGCAGTCGTCATGGCGCTACATCCAACGATAGGTCTTGCAGGGATTACGATTATATGAGAAAATAGCCTCCTATGTGGATGAACCTTGTGTTTGAGTAGCAATATCTTACGTAGCTCATTGATGCTCTCTACTTTCATCCATGTGCAGTCGTCGTCTTCCTCCTTTCTCCGGGGGCTTTGGGGTGTGGGTCTGGTTTCTGACCACCACGGGAAAAGCAGTCCAAGGTGCTTCCTGCAACGCTTTTGCAGCGCTTGTTTTTCGTAAAGCTTTGTAAAATCCAGAGTCGAAAGAAAGGCGGTTTGGAAAAACTCTTCCCCTTCTTTGTCGTCGGTCGCGAGCGGGCGCATGCGTTCGTTTTCACCGCACAATACCGACTCTTTTCTCACCTCCTCCAACGCTCAGGCACGTTATTATTATTATTATTATTATTATTATTCCTCCTCCTCCTTTTGTCCGGGTCTTCCTCTTGCGTTTAATCGATTGTTGTTGCTTTTGCTACGAGTTGGCGTTGAAGACTCGAAGAAAAATCCTAAGGTTCTCTCGGTTCTGTCGGATCCTAGCTGTTTGTGTTTTTTCGTTCATGTGTGCGTTACAGCGCGCTCTCTGATCTCCACTGGTGGCTAGCTTAAGTACTCTTCGCGTCGACAGGATGTCGTTTTTACGGTTTTCAGACATTTCAAGGATAACACAGAATCTTGTACAACGCCGAAGAGATTAGGAAAAATTGCTATTCTTCGTTGATATCCAAGAATGGAGCACCCTTTTTGCTGCTAAACATTTAGACGTGAGTAGAAGCTGCCGCCATCTTAGCTGTACTCTTTCCTAAACGGATCGGGCTGGGGTTTGAAAAATCCTCGGTCGTTGCGAGGTTTCGTAGAATCTAGAGAGAGTTTGTTGTGGAGACTTTTGTTAAGGTTGCAAGCTACACCGAGGGACAAGAGCTGTGCGCCTTTATCACCTGGAAATTTCGCGGTTATTTGCTTTTCCAAGGCATTCTAGACTGAAGTTTTCGACGAAGGAGGAAGGAGGTTGACCTTTTGAACATGGCTTTTTTAGCTCAAACCTCTGCGTCTAGAGAAGTCATGGCGAGGGAGAAGCGGCCGCTGGAGAGAGATGCCACAAGAGTCGATGGCATGCCGGAAGAGAAAAGACAGCGGCCCGCTCTTGCGAGGTCTGAACTCTGTACCCCTATTTTTTCTAGCATTACTTCACCCTCACTGCAGCTCCTATATTTCATGCTGGAGGATTTTCATGCACTGTACATTGACGTTTGTTGGTTCTCTTTGTCTTTCATAGGATAAATGCTTCTGGGTGGGATTTGGTTTGCTTTCTGCATGTCCGTACTGCAGGAGCTTCTCTAGAGATTTTTTGCTGCTTAATTGTAAATACAAAGAAGAAAATATTTTGCAGCATGATATTGATTACGGATTCTCTTGTTGCAGTGTCATTGTTGAAGCAGTGAAGATGGATAGTCTTCAGAAACTGTGCTCAACCCTCGAACCTCTACTGCGCAGGGTGGTTAGTAGTTCTGCAGTCCTGTTTTTTTCCTTTTTTTCGGTTCATATTGTGAATATCTAGGGGTTTTTTCTTTCAACAAACCCTTTTTGCATAGGAGGAGGAGATTGTGTTAAATATTATACTTGGTTGACAAATCCTCAGGTGGGAGAGGAGGTTGAGCGTGCACTTGCAAAGTTTGTGCCACCTAAACCAGGTTTCCGGTAATGTTGAAATCATGGTCATTCCCTATGTAGTTAGTTAGATTGCTGACAGCTAGAAAATTTCTGTTGTCTCTTCCTCGTGTCTCAAAGCATTCCTTGTCTGAGGCCTGTTCTTTGAACCTGTGTGTAGTTGGGGGAAAGAGGTTGGTAAATCTGGATTGTTGAGATGTTAAATTCTAGTGTTGACTGCATGTTGCAGCCCATCTCCAAAAAGGATACAGGGGCCTGACCAGCGAGATCTGCGCCTGCAGTTCAGGAACAAGTTGGCTCTCCCTCTATTCACAGGAAGCAAAGTAGAGGGAGAACAAGGAACTGCAATTCATGTGGTGTTGCTGGATGCCAGCACAAACCAGGTTATAACTTCAGGTCCAGAATCGTGTGCAAAATTGGATATCGTCGTCGTGGAGGGTGATTTTGCAGTTGATGATGAAGACAACTGGTCACAGTCAGAGTTTGAGAATGCTGAAGTCAGGGAAAGAGATGGCAAGAGGCCATTGCTAACTGGAGAACTGTCTGTTACACTGAAAGATGGTGTGGGAACACTGGGAGACTTGACATTCACAGACAATTCAAGTTGGATCCGCAGTCGCAAGTTCCGGTTGGCAGTTAAGATCTCTTCAGGAAATTGTGAAGGCCTGCGAATCAGGGAAGCAAAGACTGATGCATTCACTGTGAAAGATCATCGAGGAGAATGTAAGTGAACTCTCTGTTGAAAAATGATCCTCATTTTGTGCTGTCAAACACTAGTTTGTGATATTTGACCCAAGAGGTATGCTGTACATGCCAGGGACAGCTATGAAGTTGGACAGTACCTGATGTCTCTGTGGAGTAGCCTTTAGTGGATGTTCAGAGACCCAGTATTGCCATCAGATCAACTCTGTTTTAAACTGTCAGATAAAATCAGATTCTTAAGCTGCTGTAGCAATCTTGTTCTTTGTACAAGGTTTGTCTTTGGGATTGGTGTCTAGAAACACTGCCATTCGAACTTCGAAGTATTTTTGATACTTAAGCATCCCTATCCTAAATGTAGCTGGCAAATCCCTGGTTGTTTACCACAAAGTGTCCAAGTAGCTAGCTACAGTGCATTTGTTTTGTGCAACTGAATCAATTATGAGGCATGTAGGGTGAGGCAAGTTCTGGTTGAAGAGCTGACAATGGTCTGGATGGAATCAGTGAGTCTGATGTCATTCCTGATATGTGTATGAGTGCAGTGTACAAGAAACACTATCCACCAGCATTGCATGATGAGGTGTGGCGCTTGGACAAGATTGGGAAGGATGGTGCTTTTCACAAGCGCCTTAACCAAGCTAACATCATGACAGTTGAGGACTTCCTGCGTCTGGTTGTCATGGATCCTCAAAGGCTACGCAATGTAATTTCATCTGCAAAATCTCTTTGGCATGCTTGTTGGCCATGGATCTTATGTGTGGCACAGAGGTCATTTTTTGGAGTTGGTGTTATATAATTTTCACATGCATTTTATTATGCACAAGGCTGATTCAAGGGGGTGTTGGGAATAGACATTGGGAACTGGAATGTCAAACAAGATGTGGGAGGGAACTGTGGAGCATGCTAAGACATGTGTGCTAAGTGGCAAGCTACATGTTTACTATGCTGATGAAAAGCAGAACATCGGTGTCATCTTCAACAACATATTCCAACTGATGGGCCTCATTGCTGAGGGTTCCTATATGTCAGTTGACTCCCTTTCAGATAGTGAGAAGGCAAGTGACTTGTCCCAAGGGTGTTTCTTTCTAGATGCAGCAGTTTTTCTTTTTCCCAGGTCCCATGCACTTTTGAGGTTTTCATTGGTGTAGCAAATTCTCCTCTCTTTGTCGCAGCTGTGTGCTTTGTTCTAGTTGATTTTCTTCACAGCTCTTTAGGGACCTTTTCCTGTTTGCTGACTTTTATCAGATCTTAAATTCTGATAACCTTATTATTCAGTCATTTCTCAGTTCCATTCAGGGTGACAAAAATTATAGGTATGGAGAAGTTCTCAGTACTTGTGAAGATATTTTTGCAGGTTTATGTGGACAAGCTGGTGAAAGTAGCCTATGAAAACTGGGAAAATGTTATAGAGTATGATGGAGAGGCTCTGGTTGGGGTGACACCTTACCCAGCTGTAAAGGGAATGGACATCCACACAGAAGATCCAATCAGTGCTCCAATTTTAAGTCCCCTTCCACTACAATCTGAGAGTACTAGCCAGCAATCAAAAACTTATCAATCACAGCAGCCAGCACTTACTTCTGTGCAGCACCGGTCATCCACCTCATCAACTGGTTTGTATCCTTACCATACAGTCCCAATCTTAACTGGAATCAGTTGAACATGAAGACTATTTGGTTGTGATAGTTTGACCTCTTTTACACCTTGTTATCTAGATTTTCCATAAACTTAAGTGGTGATTCTCATGTTTAGGATATAGCATTGTAGGAACTTCAAGCTGATTGGCTACATAATGCAGGTAGTAGAGGAGCAATGCCTCCATATGATCCAACCTCGTTAGTTACCCAGGCATATGGTCAATCCACTCAGCTTCCAGATCCCAAGGAGAGCAGTCTGATGGGTTCTGGACTTCAAATGAACAGCAACATAGAGTCAAGGCAACAATCTGCAGTTTCAAGTTCTTCTCAACAGAGCTATGTTGGTAACACTGGCATGACTGGTTTGGCCTTGGGTCCTCCACAAAGTGATCTAACTACCTCAAGCCCTGCATTTTTGGCTCTGGCTCCTGGGATGATGAATGCTTCATCTGGAGGAATCGAATGGCAGTCTCGTGTCCAGGAGAACTATGCACAAGGTCTGATGGTTGAAGAATTGCCAACTGAAGATGAACTGCGGGCTAGGAGCTTGGAGTTTCTTGAAAATGAGGACATGCACACGCAGATCCAGCAGCTGCTGCGGATGTTCAATACTGGAGAGGGCTCTTTCACAGGGGAAGATCTTAATTTCTCAGGCTCCCAAGTTGGGGTTCCCACTGTAACATCACAGGAAACCCGTGCAAATGGCAAGGCCTTTGTTGGTTGGTTAAAACTGAAGGCAGCATTACGTTGGGGTATCTTTGTTCGCAAGCAGGCAGCTGCAAGGCGGGCACAGTTGCAAGAGGTTGAGGATGAATGAGTTGACATGTTAGAGGTGGGTTAATTTTTTGCCTTTATGACAAGATGTTTACACTGACTTCTGTGACATAAGCAGAAGCTGCTGAAGCCTCTGGTGAGATCAGCAGACACATAGTTTAGGACCACTCTCAAGTGCAATTCAGGACAGCAATGGTAGCGGGTTTTTTATGTGCATGGCATGATGTGGAGGGTAGTTCCACACATCTTCTGAGTTCAAGATGTACACTCAACAAGGAAGCATCTGATGTGCAGGAGTTAGCTCCCAGTGACATTTGCAGTTGCTTTTCGCAATGAACTAATCATTCTTGGTGTGTGACCACAGCTTCTGCAGTCATCTTAGAATAGGACATCCACAGGTGGTGGTTAGGCAGGGGCCTTGGTGGTCATCAATTGTTGCAGCCTCTGTAGGTTTGAATCTTTGGTGGTTGTATTTCTGTAACTTCATTTGCTTTCAAGTAGGTTTGGGTAGATAGCATCTTGTCTGTATGGTGTAGGGAAGGATGGTCAAATGATTTTGTCACTCTTTATAGCACCACTTTTTGTTTTTAGTTTGTGATCTAGGATAGTTTTCTGATCAGCTGGCCTTTCTGTTTGTTGATGATGGCCTTTAGATATCTGGCAGCCACCAAGCCCCTACTGCTATCTGAAAAGAGCTACCATCTGGTCTCTGATGCTGCACCTTGCAACAAGGCATTGAGGTTCATATGTAGAGTAGTAACCAGGGGCTCCCCCATGTCATAAAATAGTGCCTGCCTTGTAATATACTTCTCACTAACTTTGTATTTAACTTTGTTTACAATGGATTTGGGATGTTTGGAACTTCAGATGTTCCTCTATGTTTCACACTGGTGGATAGCTGTCTTATGCAAAGGCTGCCATCATCTATTTGGCTGGAAGTATCTCATCTTCTGACCTCAGTGAGCAGTTCAGTATTTAGTCCTGGATTTGTGGCCTCATGCATTTGTGGATATTGCTTGAGTGCAGTCTTCCTTAAAACTGGTCAACATCTTGCAAATGAGTAGTTGTAAGAGATGGTGAAACTGGTGGATGGCTGTCTTACACGACTGCTGCAATCATCTATTTGGCCGCAAGAATGTCCCATCTTCTTACCTCAGTGAGCAGTTCAGTATTTAGTCCTGGATTTGTGGCCTCATGAATTCTGGTGATATTGATGGAGTGCAGTCCTCTCTTAAAACTGGCCAATGTCTTGCAAGTGAGTACTTAGTTGTAAGAGGTGGTGAATAATGGGGTGGTTGCTGGAAGAAATCTGGACGCGGTTTGAAATGAAAGTTGCTGCACTTGGGTAGTACAGCTAAGTAAACATCAGACACCTTCCGAGGCATAGATGGTACCTAGTTAACTTCAGAATCCTTGTAATGAATCACTGACCTTGGTTAGTTATGATCATTGGGAATACTTGTACTCTACAAAATTTATGTTGGATTCCACAGGATTCGTTCAATAGTGCTCCTTGAAACAGAAGATCAGGAAGTCCACTTCCAATCTTCTGGACCATACTTAACAGTATCTATGCAGTGCTTGGAAGCTTGTTTTCAAATCCAAGTCCTGTTAAAAATAGACTGATTAAGTGAAGTCTAAATGGTACTGTTTTGTCGAGTGCTGGTCTTGTATACATAGAGGCCTGTGCATGTTATCAAGTATCAACATTGGTATTCGCAGTGGTGGCAAAGGAGCCTACCACGCTTACATAACCTGAGGTTAGCCTCATACCATTTTCAAGTACCATTGTGGTAGTGACCTGAGAGCATCTCCACCAATGCTCAGTATGTGACCCTGCCAAATTATTTTTTGCATCCAAGTTTTAGTTATTAACTTTTTTCCAACCCCCACCCGTCAAATAGGATCAGGGACTGCAAGTAGGAGGGAGACTGCTAATAGCAGCAACCCACTTGGACCAATCAAACTATCTAGCCAATCAGCAACCTGGAGAAGTCAATAAATACGATTTGATTGTGTTTATTAAACTCTTCCAGGGCTCTGAAAAGATGTGCAATTTTTTCAGGGTCCCATTAGTCTTCCAGTGGATTAACTGGATTCAACTGATGAACCTCAAACGAGATTTCCAGTGCAGAATCACATACTGAGGATTGGGGGAGATGCTCTCAGGTAATACCGACTTGTACCAGTTTTGTACTAGTTTCAATATTGGGTATATACCTGCCTCATACTAGTCAACAATCAGTCTTAGGCCCACCGTAGATAAGGGTCGAAGGAGCAGGGTCCAATGAAATCGAGCATTCCTATTAGTCAAGAGCTTTAAATTGGTCCCAAGGCCTTCAGACAAGGGTACATGACCAAGACAAATCAGATTGTGATTTAGCTTACATGGCATCATTTTGGAAGGAAACCAATTGGTTTGGACCAAAGAAAAGAGGTTAAAGGAGAGCTCATGGTTTGGAGAATCAAAGTTTTAGGCAGGGTCCAAGGTTGCTCATTTCTTTGTTTTTTGCTTTCACACTGTTTTTTTTTAATCCTTGTTGCTCAAATTATGTGAGAATGAAAAAGATGCAATTGATTGACGATATTGTTGCAGCTTTCCCATTTTTGAACAATTTTAAAGTTGACATGGCTGATTTTATGGATTCTCACAAGGTGGTTGTTAGTGCACGAAATGAAGGTGCACTGAAAGGTGGGGGCAAAAAGTGAAGAGTAGAAGTGCCAATTTTCACAAGTGAAAGTGGATTTGAATTTAGAAGAGATGCCTAAACTAATTTCCATTCCAAAAAAATTGTGGTATCTTGTGCTTATGTTCATCCCTTGTGTGTAGTAAGAATTTCAAAAAATTAAAAAATAAAATAAAAAACCATATAAAAGGAAGAAAAAGAAAAAAATTCCAGCAATTAACTTAATCCTCTCACACGCTAGTCACACATTTTTATATATTGGACCTTCGAATTGAACTCCAAACCTTTAGACACACTCATTGTACCTTAAGGAAAAAGTGTTTTTTTAATGTGAAGAAGGGTCCAATTCAAAGTTCAATTTGCTTCAAATTGGTCCTTTCACTTTTGGTCCCTGGACCCTAAGTGGCCCTTAAACCCAATGTGCTGATCATGTTGGTATGAAACTTTTCAAAACTACTTAATCCGAAGACCATGCTGGTTCAAAAAAATTAATAGTACCTAATACCAGGACCAAACTCAAGTCGGTACTAGACTAACAAAAGGTTCAACAATGCCCCAATGTTCCATAGTTTGTTGGCCTCGTCTACGAAGGCAAGGATGTTGTGTTTAGATTCATTATAGAGTATAGTAGTTTAAGGAATGTTGATCCCTAGGTAGTAGGTCTATTTTTATATGAGGATTTTTTGAAAGATGATATTTTGGCTTGTGTTTAAACTTGAGATTAGTTATAAAGTTATGATATCTTGAAGGATTTTGGTTTTCTTTTAGAGGTTTTTTTGAAGATTATGTTTTTTCATGGTGAAATGTTTGAATTTCCATAATTCTTCTTTTGCCTTAAGATATATATTTTAATGTAAATGGCAAGGCCACAGTATGACACACACCTTGTTGGCTTTGTCCCAAACTTGTGATAGAGGCATTGGAGAAACTTGTTTTAAGCAGTACTAGTGGCCTGTGCTGATATCCCAACTGTGAATTCGTCCTCAACTGATTTTTCCTTCCAAAACCTGGTTTTCTGGAATTTATTTGAATTTTCAGTGACAGAAATCACTTAAAATCAATATTCTCCACATTCTGAATCCAAATCTTACCAAATAAATTCCATTAACTCCTGGTCATCAAGATCTTTCCCAACAACACCAAAGGCACATTCCAACTCCTCTGAAATTTTTAGCTGCAATTTAGTTTAATTTTCAGTTAAGAAATCATCCGATATTCAAAAACTTTTGCACCACAAGTCCAAATGTCACAGAACGCTTTCCAAAGACACCGAGAACACAATCTGAAGCATTCCTGTTTGGTGGATCTCATACCTACAAAACAAACTACCTTCCTTCATAAATAGATAGGAGGTGGAGAATCAAAGGTAGGCTGAATGAATAAGGTATAGGCAAAACTAGGTGAAGTCTAATGCAAAAATTAGTTAAATTAAGTTTACACAATGCATTTTTCAGCTTGTTCTTGATATCACCACATTTTATCCCAATATGCATTGGCCATAGTTCAATTCTCATCAACTAGTAAATTGTGAATTTCATTTTTTTCAATTTCAGTATAAATTTGTCTCTTCTATTTTACATTATTTTTCTTATTTCCACAACTTCTAAAAAAGTTGTTTTCAAAGTTTTTTTAAAAACCCCATTGGGTTCCATGTGCAATACACATCTTCTCAATTATGCTTACAATGTTTTTTCCTTTATGAATATTGCTAGCTAGTTGGAATTCTTTTTTTCTTTTTCAAATTCCTTTATTTATTTATTTATTTTGGTAGTTGAAGGGAAAATATTAGATGATTGTTGTACACTATTTTCATTCTTTTTCTCTTTTTTTCTAGATGTCATGAGAAAAAATCTTGATTCTATTATTAAAAAAAATGGAAGAGTCTTTTTTTTAAGGGACCATATGCAAGTGGCCCCTAAGTTCTAACACAACATAATGCCCTCTAAGTTTAAAACAACATGGTGCCCACACCCCCCCCCTCCCCCCAAGTTCTAATACAACTTGATGACCCCTAGGTTTAAAACAACCTAATAAAAAAATATAAATAGTAAAAAATGAATGAAAAACACACACACACACACACACACACAAGTATAAGTAATTAATAATTACATTGTGAAAGCTTAATTCAAGAGACTTTATATATTTATAAAGGAAAAATATAGGATGTTGGCAAACTAAGGTAAACAAAAATAAATAGTTCGTCCAATTTCAGTTTTTAAATGAATTAAAAAATATATAAGCACAATAAAATAAATTCAGAATATATTTAAGTAAAAATATGAAAAAACATGTCATTACATTTAGTTTATGGTAAGTTAGATACAAAATTTGAACAACTTTTGTATCATAAAAATAAATTAAAAGTATGTTTGAAAATGACTAGTCAATATGGTGTTCAAACTTACTTGACAATGAAATTTTGATATATTATGATTATAACATGGATAATTTGACAATATATAAATATTTTTTAGGTTTTCATTAACTTGAGTTTTTTTTTAATCAATATTTCATCTACTTGCAACCCATTTTATAAATTTGAAAATCACATGCCCTTAGATGCATTGCTAAAAAATATACTCAAATATATTTTCAAAATGAAGGTTTTCAACATTATAATCATAAAATGAAAGATTATCATCATATTAGTCATTATATAAAATAATATTTCTACTTCTAATACATCAAAGTTTTCTTATGGCTACTTTGTGATTGTTTTTACACAAAACAATGAACCTTTTATTTTATACCTTGCTTTCACCCTATAGTAATAAAATCAATGAAAATCAAAATAAAAAGTTTAAGGTTCAACATTTTGGGTTGAGGCATGAGTTGCATTGTTCAAACCCATGTCATTACTTATACCCTCAGAATCCAAAAGAAAACAACCAAGCCCTTCACAATGAATGTTGAACCTTTTTATTAGTTATATGATATTTCTATTTTGAAAATTGTTTCAACTTGGGCTAATACCCCTTCTTAAAAGCTTGGGTACCTATTGAAAATATGAAAATGTTAAAAAAATTGCACCTACTTATGTTGCCCCCAATAAGAAAAGACTTTGACCTCTTGGGTTTATGGTTCAACATTTTGTTCTAAGCTACAATGTCCATTGTTAAAACCCTTGCCATTAATTAATTGTCAAGTCATGCATAAGGTTTTTTAGTGTTTTTAAATTCTTTCTCTTTTTACTTTTACACTAGAATGCTTATTATGAGGTCTTCATTTTTATTCTTCATTATTTTACTTTTTGTATTTCCAAGTTTAGCACTTTTACCTTGCTAGACTTTACTACATTTCCTTGTATGATTTTGGTTCGTCTACACATTTTGTTGCATTTCTTTGTGTGCATTTGTATTGTTACTCAACTGTTTGTTTGATTATGATAAGTTTTACTTGTTTTGTTCTTCACAATGTTTACTATTGCAATCAAGGAACGTAAAATGGTAGTTCAATGGATGATTTAGATTGTGAAGTTTGACATGTTTCATTTGAAGCAAATATACTTAATAAGCATTACACCTTTAATCAGATTGCCAACAAAAGTCTCGAAGGTCTAGGCTATGCTTACTTGATTACAATTTGTTAAATAGGGCAACTTTGATCATAGTCACCTTGAGAGTGAAATCATCACATATAGAAATGCATGAACACCTTTTACAAAAAGGCATGTATGTGAGGGTAAAAAACTTTGGCATAAAATTGAAATAAGAAAGGAGTTTTGAAAAAGGCCAACATGTTTATCTTCATGACATTAAAATCCATGACAATTGTGTCTTTGATTCCTCCCTTTGAACTAGAATTGGCTATGATGTTTTCCACATAGATTCCATAAGGGGATTCAAAACTTCATTTTAAACTTGGGCTTTGGCCACCCTTGTTGTCACGGTTATCATTGTTAGGGGAGGAGGAGATAATAAGGGTGAAAAACAATTATTAATTATAAATATAGCTCAAGAAATCTTTACAATGATGTTTTTACAATGAACTATAATTTTTAAATAGAATATGAACAACTTCTTAACGCATACAATGGAGGCCAATGTACAAATGGTGTTAATCAAGAATGTGACAACAACCTCCAAAGGATATTAACTTTTGAAAAATAAAATTACGCAATTTTTAATAAAATCATGGATGAAAGTGTTCGAACATGCATTCTTCAATTGCACAACAAAATTTCAAGTACCCAATTCGCATTGAAATAGGTAAACATTTCTAATTTTCTAGGACCAATTGCTAGAAAAAAAACAACTAATATGTTTTTTATATCTCCAAAATTTTCATGCAATTTTCTTATCTTTTTGTTTTGTTTTTTTTTTTTCATTTAGGGATGTAATGCAACCCAATAGTAGTTAGGTTTTGTATTAATGGCCTCCTTTTTTTTTAAAAGGAACCATATGCAACCCTATGGCCACCAAGTTTTATTAGCTAACCCCCAATTTTTTTCCTTTTTTCCCAAGGACCATATGTAACCCAATAGCCCCCATGTTTTAATACAACCTAGTGGTCCCCATGTTTTAAACAACTTGGTGGCCCCCAATTTCTAATGTAAATGTTGGAAATTTTTTTTGATGGCCACCAAGTTTGTTTTGGTTAAATGTTGGGAAAAAGGGAGCATTTGGCAACCACCAAATTATTTTCTTTCCTTTTGATTTTTTCCTTAATTGATGTTTTAGTTGTTTTAATATGTAATTTTTGTTCTCTTTGTGAAACTAAAGTGTCATCCATAGTGAGCTTTGTTATGCCTCCATTATGGAAAATATGTGGAAATTGCCATGAAACAAATCTCATCATCTCTTTAACCAATAATTAGGTTTTCTTCATGTCTTTTTGCAATAAGTGATGAACTTGCAATGTTAACCATTAGGGACAAATGGTTGGAAACAATTGTGCACATGTTAGAGTCTACATTCCTCAATCTACCTTGTCCAAAACAAGTGGAGTTTTTTTATTTCAATACACATTCATGGTAAATACGCAAATTTCAACCCAAGAGGAGAATTTAGTTTACATGGTGAGGATTTGATTGCGGTTCCTTTTGTAGTCAATGTCTATTATCAAATACAAAAAAGCTCAAACAATGTCATATTCAAGAATCAAATTTAATTTTTTGTTTGATTTGCATCAAGGTACAAATATAAATGAACATGAATGTGACAAAAATGTTACAAAGTGCAAAAATGGGATGTTTGTGGGGAGATTTTTATGGGTAATTGGAATTCACCATTGGGTTGTATTGTTTCATTATTCAATATTTCATGTAGTACAAATATTACAAAGACACAAATTTAAAAACATATTCAATACATGCATATAAAAATGGAAAAAACTGCAAAGTTCCTATTGGTGAAATTTTCTTTCCAACCATTACAATACCCATTGCAAAAGCTAAACAACTTCCTAACATTTAAATGGAGCATTCCCATTTGATCATTAATTTTAATGTCACACAAAAAAGGGAAAAAAAAAAAAAAAACTTTGATTGGGCACCTTATAACAACAATTTGTTTTGACTTATTAGATGTTTATCCAAATCTAACATGTTCTACAAAAACGTTTAAATTCATTAACATATTTCCAAATATTGAAAGAACAATATCACAAATTACAAATCACATAAAATATATGCATTCTAAAAAATCAAATGAACATCTCACAAATGACAAGTTCAATCACCATATGTATAAGATGCAATTCAAAAATAAATAAATAAATAATCAATTCCTATTGAATATCATATTCAACCAAATAAGGTGGGGCATCATGCTAAAATAAATGAACATGTACATAAATCAATATACACTAACATTTAGAATAAACAAATCTAAGATGTTGGTAACAAATGTAGATACTGAATTTTGTTGATACGTAGTTTTGGGGTGTATAAGGATAAAGGTAAGTATGGTTAAATGGCTAATAGATGGTGCATTCATATCAAGGCATGTTAATTAGGGTTAGGGAACTTTCTTTAAATTTTTTAAATCATAAACATTTTAAATAGTCAATTTTAATAATGGAATTCCTTTGCTTTTTCTTTTTGTGCTTTTGGTGCTTTTATAAATTGAAAATGATAGCACAAAAAAAGTTGCAAAAACCATAAGAGGCAAAGAGAATGGGAACTTGGGAAACTATTTATTATTGTCTAGAGAGAAAAAATGGAGGCAACTTGCTAGCTATAAAATGTACAAGAGGGACATACGTGAAAAAAAACACATGAGGTGAAAGGAGGAAGAAAAGGATATAGGAAGAAAATAAAATATAGGAAAGATAATGGATTGTAATGAATCAAGTGTAAGAGCATATGGATAGAAGATATGATGATAAAAAGAGGGTAGTAGAGATTCTGCTGGGAGGGAGTGGAGGAATTAGGGAAGAAGAAAATTGTTAGGTTACAAGTTTGTGTCATTTAAATTTGGAAAAGAAAAATAAACATGAAGGGAAAAAGGTTGTGGGAGTTGGTGTATTATAGGAATAGGATGCTTGTTTACTTGTTGGTATTGAAAGTTGTAGAATTGATAATATAATTTTTATTTGTTTAATATTTTTTAAACCTTCGGAAAAGGTGTTGTTGGTTGTTTTGGAACAAGACATAAAAGTTGTAGGGAAATCAATTTAAAATTGTGGATGAACACATTGGCAAACAAGAAGAAAACCATATTTTCCTTATTGAAGGATGTAAAAGATAGAAGCTTAAATTTATAATAATTATATTAAGTATTCATTACAACAAACCTTTTAGAATTTTATTGGGTTTGGAGATAATGGATACTAACTTGTTAAACATATAGAAAATACAAGAATTCAAAATTTTGGTAACATTTTTCTTAATGTCCAACAAATGGTTGTTGAACTTTTTGTTTACCTTGTGTTTTTTTCCCCATTATATTATTCATCTCAAACATTTTAAATTATCAATATTTTTCTTATGAAGAACATGTTTTTGTGTTAAAACCACAAGCTAGATTAAATTAATTAGAACCAAAATCAACCAATTCAATGTGTTCATCAATCATTGACTTAATGCATCAATTGACTTAATCATTAAGAATTGTTATCATTATCAAAATTTGCCCATGTCTATAGAAAAATGAATATTTTTTTCAAATGTTGCAAATCCCCCCAAAAACTTATGTTTATAAATTATAATAAATATAAAGACATTGAAAATTGGTCAAGAAATTAATTTTTATTATATTCATTGTCTAGAAATTAAGAAAATTCACAACTTGGAACCATTGTCACATGGCATGATGCATATTGTCAATTACATGGTGGAATTTTAAAAATTAAATTTATATTCAATTACAAATGCCATATCCAAATACAAAAAAAAATAAAATTCAATTGATTCAAAATCAAAAAAAAAACATCCAACTAATATTTGGAATGATAACACAACCTATAAAGTAAATGATTCACATTGTGTCATTCCCATAACAAACACAATCAACATTAAACAATATAATTTATGATCTAATTTTGTGATTCAATCATGTAATGGATCAAATAGAAAATCACAAAAATTACAAGATCATACTTTCACAAAATATCATATTCCATGATGATGGAAAAATATGATATCACATTTTGATTAAGGTTTTGTTCATGGCATCCACATGTAAAGTTGCATTCAATTTTGATGATATAATGATACATTTAACATTGAACATACTTGTCCAATGATCATTATTTAATTTGCCAAACTTATCATCAAACTCATGAAATAGCTTTACATGTTGATGCGAACAATGGCAACTTGTAATACATGAAATATCACTTGTTGGTGCTAGAATGTTTAACGTTATAAATGATAAGTTAAGGTCCATAAAACACATCCAATTTTGTTTTTGATGTTTTGCTCTTATCATGACATGTGATTTCTATCAAACACCCCATGTGAAAGATAATTGATGGTTTTGTGAGGAGAGCTTATGACATATTTAAAGCATCAACATATAATGACAAAACCATAATATGGATAATGTTTCAAAACTTTAAAATTGGAACACTAACAAGAGAAAATTTTAGCCATTATTATAATAACAACATTGAATGAAAATGGACATAAATTGAACCTATCATCAAATACATAAGAGTTGATAAAACCCAATCCTTAATTATAATATATATTCAATTTCCAATTTAACTTGCAACAACAAAAACCATCCATCATTCCCAAGGATTTTCATTAGATGAATTTGTTTCCAATTCTTCTAATGTTAAAAAAACGTGACTTTATATATAACTTTATTTCACATTCAAACCAAAAAATAATTATTGGCTTTTCTCTTACATGAAAACTTCTATGTGGATTGATCAAAAGTAGATATGCAAATGAAAAGATTAAGAATAATTGCAATTTGGATACCATTCATTTGTCAATTTAAGAAATTATCTCATTCTCATGTAATTATATAAGCTTTGAATACAACTCTTTTTTGTCAACATTATGAAAACATCAACCATGACCATAACATTCAAATGTGTCACATCTTATGTTTTATAAAAACAAAAATACACCATGCATCATCAATGTGCACAAATTTATACATTCACAAATATTCATATATTTCAATCCATGATGGTCATGAGTCAACAGTGATGTATGACATACACATAAACTTGTATTTTTCAATATAACAACCAATGATGGTTCAAATACATAGTAGCAACTTTTAATATTAATACACAAAAAATTACATATTTTATGTGTGTGTAGAGCTCATTCATGTTGGGTTTTTATATTTATAAACAATTTTCAAACTATAATTTAACATTCTCTTGAATGTTGTCCGATTATCATTTTATGTAGTTTTAATGTTGATACCTTAGAAAAAACAGTCATGCAAAAAAATTATAAATAAAATTATATATATATAATAATTCAATGGAAACATTACAAAAGTTGAATCTCAACTAAATCATATATGAATCAATGTTCCTAGAAATGAATGAAAATATGGTGTAACCAAAGTATATTGGCTAAATTTTCACAAACCAATTTGTGTTGAATTTAAACTACCAAACACACTTCCAATGTATAACAAATAACTATTCATGTTTCCATTTCTTTGAAGTGCAATACATGCGACTACATTTGCTTGTGTGTACATGTTGTATTTTCCATTTTGTGACCCCCAAATGGTTTCAATGTCATTAAATGTTTCATCATTTACTACGAAAGGTCCTTAAGTTGTACCATCACACAAAAACCCAATTCAATGAACCCAACCCCCAATATTTAGGTCAAATCAAATTGCGCCATCAAATTGTGCCATATTTTACAGATTTGCCACACAGACAACAATACTACATTATTCATATCTTGTAAAGAACTTTGTCAATTCTAATTGTACAATAATTAAATCTAATTTTGAATCTAAATTCCTAAAAATAATGTATTGGAGTCAATGATGTTTGCCTCTAATAAAACTAATAAATTGTTCAATATTTTGAATCTATTTTCTGCTCGCATTCTTCACAAACTTATAGTTCAAAAAGTTCGATTCTTATGGGGGAGAGACGATTCTTAGGATTCATAATAGAACTAAAAACAGGGATTGCAAATCGGTAGACAACTAGGTACTAAGGTAATAACAAACAATGTGGACCAAACAATCATTATGATTGAGCAATCAGAAGCAGGGAGGGACCAGCAGTGAGTCAGTCAGATCATATTTATTACACTCTTATCTGGCAGGTGTGGTTAGGCTTTGCTGGGCCTTCTTTTACTGCGCTGGGCAAACTTTAGCAAAAATGCTGTGCCAAAACCATTTTGCTGAGCACCGTCAAATACGGAGCAGCAGTGGAGTTAGTTGATCTACGAGTTCGTATGCCCCCCTTTTTTTTTTAGCCTTGCCTACCAAGGCAAGGATATTGAGTTTAGATCCATTATAGAGTATGGATTTTGGCTCCTAGCTAATAATAGGTCTATTTTTATATGAGGATTTTTGAAAGATGATATTTTGGCTTGTGTTGAAACTTGAGGTTAGTTCCAGAGTTATAATATCTTGAAGAATTTTGGTTTCTTGTATGTAGAGGATTTTTTTTGAAGGTTATATTTTTGCATGGTGAAATATTTGAGTTTTCATAATTCTTCTTTTGCCTTAAGACACTTTTTCATGTAAATGGCTAAAGGCCACCGGGTGACACACACCTTGTTTAAACCTAGGCCGGTAACTAAAGCCTAGCTAGGGTTAAGGGCAAACAAAACGCTGCGCCGATTATCATTTAGGGTTAAAACCAGGCGCCGTCATACCTAGTACGGCCAACAAGGAAGTAACTTAGTTTTATGTAGGTTAAAAAAAATTTACACTTTCTACAAAATTTACCACGCATCGCTGATGACACAAAATAGTAATAATAAAAAGTCCGAACCCTAAAACGCCTCATGTCCACACCCGTCCGATCAATCCAACAGGGAGCATCGTGGACCGTTGCCCCATAGCTCGCTGTTTGTTGCCGTAGCCTGTTGTACGCCGTCCGATTGTCAGCTTCTCGCCATCCTATTGGTCGCGCCATCCACTAGGTAGCGCAGCAGCGTGCGAGACGAAGCAGCGCTTTGCTTGCTTGCTTGCTCCCTCCTTCCCTCGCTCTTCGTGGCTGCTGAACCCCAACTCCTCCGTCGCTCCAAATTCTGAACCCCCAATTTTTTTTCATTTTTTTGGGTGGGGGAGAGTTCTAGGGAGAAGAGATCGACGGGAATTGGAAGTGAGGAGTTGGGTTTTGGCTGTGTGTGTGTGTGTGGATTTTTTTTCGACGTTTGGTTTTGTTAAAAAAATTACGTGGAGATTTTGGTGTTTGGTGTCTGTTTGCGGCGATGGCGGAAGATGGAGTTGCTGCTGCTGCTGTTGCTGCTGTTGGCAACAAGAAGACAGGGAAGGTGAAATGGTTCAATAGTAGCAAGGGTTTCGGGTTCATTACACCCGACGATGGCGGTGAAGATCTCTTCGTCCATCAAACCTCCATTCACGCCGAGGGCTTTCGGTCTTTGAGAGAAGGCGAATCCGTGGAGTACTCTGTGGAGTCAAGTGACGATGGACGTACCAAGGCGTTGGATGTCTCTGGACCCGCCGGCACTTTTGTGCAAGGCGCGTCCTACCGCCGTGACGGCTATGGTGGCGGAAGAGGAGGAGGAGGCGGTGGTAATGGCGGCCTCGGGGGAGCTCCTGGTGGTTATGGAGGTGGCGGACCTGTTGGTGGTAGAGGTAGAGGTCGTGGACCTCGAGGAGGTGGCGGGAACTTTGGTGGTGGCGGCGGAGGAGGAGGCGACCGGTCATGCTACAACTGTGGTGAAGGAGGCCACATTGCCAGAGATTGCCCTAACGAGTCAACGGCTAATGCAAGACAGAGCAGTGGCGGAGGTGGTGGTGGTGGTGGTGCACGCAACTGCTACAACTGTGGAGAGTCTGGGCATCTGGCAAGGGATTGTACCCCAGCAGCCAGTGCCTAGAGAAATGGAAAGCGCTGTTTCTTTTTTTCTTCTTTCTTTGTTTTTTCCCATTCGTTGAAGAGATGCTGAGGTGTGGCCAAGGTGTTCTTGGATGAGTGGGAAAAACCCTAGCTCAAGGATAGGGTTAGAGAGCTCTACTTAATTTCGTGTTTTTTCAATGTGCGCTCGGGTGTAGTGTGCTTGAGAGGGTAGATAGATGGATACTATCCACATCCAAGCCTATAAGGGCTTCTTGTGTGTGGCTTTATAGTACCCCTGGAAGCTTTCAAGAGATTAAGGGAAAAAAAAAAAGAAAACAGGACTTTTTGTTGTGATAGGTTAAAGCAATCTTTGCTACTGTGCATTACATCCAACTGGGGTTCATCGTCAAGAATGGCCTTAGGAAAGCTGAGTTCTGACCTGAAAAACCTTATGAAACCCGTCCAGTAGTTTCCAGTAAAGTTGTTTCATAGTGTACTAGCTTGTTACCAAGCCGAATGTTTGTGGTGTCAATCTCTCTCCAGCGTGGGAACTTCTGGTCCCAGTGGAATGTATTTTGATCCCCCAAGTAAGAGACAATTTTTTTGTAGGCTTAGCTCAAAAAGTTGGGGACTTCTTTTATGTGTGATGATGGTTTCTTTCATATTGAATTTCTTCTTTTTTTCCCCCTTATTGCGGCTCTTCTGTGTAGAACTTTGAAGAAATCATCCTCAGCTTGAGAGCAAACTGAAATGTCTGACAAATTGTATCCAGAAGATGTGATGCATGGTACTATGGTGTGTTAGCATCATCACCTTTGTCATTTCTAGCTGTTACTTCTGTGCAAACAGCTACCATCCTGTCCTTTTCTTACTCTTCCAGGTAAAACTTCCACCCTAAATTTTGCTGAAACATGAACTTGTATAGAAGGTGCAGTGTATCTGCAAACCTTGAATGTGTGTTGGTTTGGAGTGGGTTTGTAGATGGCGTGCTTTGTTTGTTGTGATAATGTTAACATTAGTTGGAGAGTGGCTGATTCATACCCAAGTCCTATGCTTATTGCAATCAAACTGCCTGTTGACATTTCTTACAAATCAGTAGAGTCTCATCAATATTATTTCAAGAATGGGTTTTTTGGTAGTTGCTGGTGCCTGAATCTGTTGATTCCTCATAAAACTGTTGCCTATTTATATGCATCATTGGAGTTTCCTGCTCCTATGGTATCTCTTACTGATGCAGTGATAAGTCTCTTAGTGACACAGTGGTGTTTCCTGGTTTATTTTGTGGTATCTGTTACTGATGCAATGATGCATATGTGAAGTTTGCTATGTGATGGATTAAGACTCTCTACTTAGCCCCTCTGAAAGTGATCGAAGATGTGGCTGTCAAGGTTGCTTTGAAATAGTTGTGAACTTAATAATAGTTATGCCAGCTTCATATGTTTCTTGCCAGTGCTTGTCTAAATTGCTTTGAAAATAGCTGTGTAACACATGCAGCTTCATATCAATCATGTGAATAAATTCTCATGTTACCTTCAAATAGTTGGTGTGGAGATTTCTTCGCAATTTCATAGGTTTCCTTGAAGTTATCTTGGGGGGGTGGGGGGTGTCATGCACTGTTTCCAGGCCTGGGTGAGGATAGTTTTATGTGGAGTTGGTGACAATAAGGATGTTGTGGGTCCCATCCCCACTTTATGGGTGTGTATTACTGTCCTTCAACCAACCCATAATCTGTTGTGGGGCATATCCATTCTTGCAGACAGGTGCTGGTGTGCTTGCCAAGAGTGAAACAGATTGGGGCCCAGAGCGGGAGGTGTCACCCAGGAAACCCAGAGGCTGGCTTCTTTGTTCCTGTTTTGTGTGAAGCTCAATACAGACATGTTTCAAAATTAATGGATTGCAAGTTACAGGTACTCTTCACTCTCCTTTTGATGTTACCAGGTGCTGAATGAAATTCCCAAGGTTGATCCTGCCCTGCCGTGCCCTGTCTGCTCTGCTTCCCATGGTTGGTAAGGGAGGGCCAGGATGGGGTCAGGAGTCTGGAGAGAAAAAATGCACGTGTCTTTTGGTAGGAGGTAGTTTGACACGAAGCAACTTGTTCAGATGTGCTGGATCCATGGTATCCTTTTGGTCTTGGGAAGTGTGGATATATTCTTTGGTTTTGGCTTATCAAATGGTTGGCCAGCAGATTTGTATTCACAATACCAAATGTTGGTGACGTCTACGACAAAATATCTGAGCTCCTGCAATGGAATGTCTTTTACAGGTGTTCGTTATTTTGGATTCACAAGCAAATTGACATCTGTGGATGAATGCAATTTAGCACTAAGAATACTGTAAATGTACACCACTCAAAACCCTTACCATTGTGCCTATTTTGTTCATTCTTGGTTGTAGTAAGTTGCATGTGAATTAGAAACACCTCAATATTGAAGCTGCCTAGATTGATAGCCAACTTTTTGCATTGTCCATGCAGTTTTGCTAGACCTTGAATACTGAATTTCTGTTTCTCTTTGCATGTCTGTGTGCCAGGGGGGGTTGCGTGTCAGGGCATCACTCTTGGAGTCAAAACCTGAAATTCTCTTTTCAAGATATGGTCATTGTTCAGCAACGCATAAATGATTTTTCTTTCATGGTTAACAATCTTCACAGAAAGCCTTTGTTAGCAATGGTGGAAAGTGTTTTCATCAACACAACATTTGTATTGAGAGTTATCATCAACACTTTAGGCTCCTGCATCTAAATAGACATAGAATATCCTGATGTTTGAGTACTGACTCTCCTACAGCTCGATCATCACCATTACAATAGACACAGTGTGTAGTGCAAGCACTGTAAATATGAACTGAGATGATGCCAACTTTTTTCTGCTTGATGCCTTAACTGATCTGTCAGGGGTTTTTTTGCCTTCATGTGCTTTGATACCCCACATGATGATGACCTCTTGCAGTAGACAATGACCACTCATATCATCAACAATGTCAATGGAGTTTTAATGAGGTTTTGAGGAGCAAGAGGGATGGACTGACAAGGTCAGCATTGTCCATTTGACATGATGAGCATTTGCAATAAATTCAGAACCATGTCATGAAGCTCAATGTTCATCACACAATACCACTTCTTGTGAACTTGGCAATTGTGTGAGAACTTTCCCTCTTGAGTGCTCTCTGGAGCAACAGCAACTGCAAAAATTCAAATCTTGTGGACCATCTTTATTTCAGGTACAGCTTCTACATAAAACATTTCACTGAAAAGTTTGAAGAATTTGAAGAATCAAGAACACTTTATTGAAATCCTTTTGCTGCATGCACTTGGATTAAGCAATTACATGTGACTCTTGTGATTTTCATTCACTTTCAGGGAAAGTTGAATTATTGGGCATCAACAACCAGAGCAACAGAAATGTGGCTTCTGAAAAATGAAGCGCACAGTGCATCATCTTCAATGGCATTGTGAATCAACAACTAGAGCAACAGAAATGCTGCTCCTGAAAACAAAGTGACTGGTGCATCATCTTCCATGGTATTGTGCATTGACAACCAGAGCAACAGAAATGCAGCTTCTGAAAAACGAAGTGCATGGTGCATCATCTTCCTGGCATTGTGCATCAACAACCAGAGCAGCATAAATGCAGCTTCTGAAAACAAAGTGCATAGTGCATCCATCATATTCCATGGCATTGTGCATCAACAACCAGAGCAACAGGAATGCTGCTCCTGAAATCAAAGCACATTGCGCATCATCTTCCATGGCATTGTGCCTCAATAACCAGAGCAACAGAAATTGTGGCTTTTGAAAAACAAAGCAGATTGTGCATCTTCTTCTTGCCTTGATCAACAATACAAGCATCAGAACTGCAGTTTCTCAAAAAAAAGCACATGGTGCATCGTCTTCCATGGCATTATTGTGCATCAACAAGCAGAGCAACATCAGAAAATGCTACTTCTAAAAACAAAAACCACGTTATTGTAAATCTTCTTCTTTTTGTTCCCCTGTGCAATAACGACCCAGAGCAACAATAAGAGATGCTAATTCTCTGCAAAGAAAAATCATAAAAAGCAAAACCCATTTCACCAATTGGTGAGAGAAGAGACGCTCCAACCATCTCCCAACAACAGTAGAAAGCAAAGGAGAGTCTCCATACATGATGCGGGAAGGATTGCACGAGAACAATCATTTCCGCCAAACCCTAGAACCCGGACTTCTCGAGCGGCGACCTTGAGAGGAGACGACAGTAGGTTTTGTCCTTGTGCTGAAGAGCGACACAGTTGTTTGTTGTTGTGACGAAGCTTGGAGCACGAAGAAGACAGTCAAAAATCGAGAGAGAGAGAGAGAGAGAGAGAGAGAGAGAGAGCATGGATGGAGAGAAGTACGTTGTAAGAGAACGGGACGAGATTCGGGATCTAGGAGAGTGTGACACTCTTCTCTTCAAGACGGCAAGTGCAGCGGGCTCCAGCTTCTTGGCCGGCACGATCCTGGGCGCCATCACGGCGGCATGGCAGGATGTGCCTGCTGTGGAACGGAATGTGGCGCTGCCGGCGTTGAAGAAAACGGGCAGGATTATGATGAACTACGGCTTGACGTTCGCGGCCATCGGCGGCATCTTCGCCTTCACGGAGTCGGTTGCAGCTTCGATCCGAGGCAAGGATGACTTCTGGAACAGCGCTCTTGGAGGCGCCGCTGCTGGTTCTGTGTTGGGGCTCAGAGGTAAGCGAGCAAGCTTTCTTGCTGAAAACAGTCCTGAATCCTGTCTGAAACGTTTCTCGTTTTTTTCAGATTTTTTTGGAAGGCAATAGCTCAAGTTCTTCACCTGAATCTGTGCAAAGATGATCATTGCTGCATATCAACCATGGCTCCAATATGTTGGGGTATCATGTTCTTCTCCATTCCAAGTGCTCTGCTGAGGTTCAAGCTCTTCTTTAGGGTTTGCTCAAGAGCCAATCCAGCTAGTGTTGCAAGGTCATCCGAAGTGTGGGAATCCAGGGACATTCTCAAAGAGCTGTCTCTGGCAATTCTGTTGCACACATTCTATTGTGACATGGTTTTTTTTTCCTTTTGGCAAAAAGAAAGGCTTGTGGCCCTGAACCTGGAGAAACATCCAATCCCACACACCAGGAGAGAGGTGCCATTGTTTTTCTGATTAGGTCACACAAATTGTGACAGGTTGCACATTCTGAATTGTACTCCCAGAATTGGGTTAGATTCGTGATGTACAAAACTGCTGATTAGGGTTGTGCATTCTGAATTCTACTCCCAGAATCGAGTTACATTGCTGATGTACAAAACTACTGATTAGGGTTGCACATTCTGAATTCTACTCCCAGAATCAGGTTAGATTGCTGATGTATGAAACTGTGACCAGGTTGTACAGTTGCAGTAGAAAGTCAGATGCAATGGGAAGAAGCAGAATTGAGCAGACATGGACTACAAGCTAAAATGAAATGAAGCTTACCTCACAAGCTTTTTGCAGCTTGAATGAGGATACTACCAACTTTTTCTTTAAAACTATGTGTGTCCAGGGCTAGCCAACATCATGACTGAGTCTTCCTGTTGCATCTGGAAATGCAACAGAAACTGATAGCGAGAATTTTGTAGAATGGTTTGCCCAAAATTTTGGATAGAGTATTTTATTCTTTTATTCTTATCCACACCTGGTGTTGGGAGCTGATGAAGTCAATGGGTGGTCATGGAAGCTTTGTGCCTGCTATTTATGATGAAGGTGATGATGGTCTGACACTTTGTGAGTGGCTCTCATAAGGTTACGACTGCACTCATTGCATGGTACCTTCCAGTTGTTGTCATGGAGGTTTCTCTGCAATTTCTTAAATATGCTATCCTGATGTATTAGCTTGGTGTTCTCGTGTATTTGCAGCTGGGAAGTTACCAGTGGGGGTTGGGGCGGCAGCAGCTCTGGCGGCAGTGGCTGTGATAGTTGATGCAGGAGGTCAGAGAGCGAGGACCCCAACAGGGCGGGAGTATCTCCCATATCCGAGGAATAATCCTGATTTATAAAAAGTACGTGTACTGAAAGACTTGCAAACAGATAAACAAGGTGTAAGTGAAAGAACTTGACACTAGTCCTTGGTTGACAAGTTTGAATTGTCTGAGAATTAGTGCAGAATCAAAAGCCCATGAGTTTTAACATGATATGTTTCTGAAACATGTCAGTTATCACCGAAATTATTTCAGAATTTTGATTTTGTCCCAACCTGTGAGGGTGGTATTGAGGTTCACTTCTGGTTTTTGTAAGTGTTGCACTCTTAAGGGCCAACTCTAGCACAGGGACATGACACCATGAGTTTCACATGAGTGTGTGGATCCTGTACTGGGTGCCAAAAATATGTCAGTCAAAAGACAAAATAGCAGTACATTGTGCCATCACCAATCATATCACTTTCTCACCCTCGGGCTACTTTGTGTTCTTGTCCCATTCCATTGGTTATCTTGAAAGTGGACTTTGCTATATGCTGCATTGTCTCTGGTATGTTTTGGTTGTAGTTACAGTAGTTCAGGTCAAGGGCCGAGAGTAGTCTACCAAATATTGCTGCAATCCAAGTTCTTGTTCAATGAGGTGGTTCCATCATGGTATTGTTGCAGTCCAAGTTCAAAATCTGCACTCCTGTTATAAAGCTCTCTTCACTCATGCATAAACATTTGACTCATATCAGAAGTGCAGATTTTGAGAATTTCCAGGAGTTAAGGTGGTGTAAGGAAATGCTCTCCCTCGTTTCATAATGATGTGGAATGAAACATCTACAAGATTCTCAATGAATAGAATGCAGAAGTCTTTCTCTCCTTTTGTCTGGACTTGGAGGCATGTACATGTGTGTAGAATAGGGTGAGGAAGTGAATGCAGGTCTGGTGAAACATCCTGAAGTGCAGATGTACTGGTTTCAGCATTCTGAGTCTTGGTTCATGTGTGGAAATCACTCTGGTTCTGGCTTCTGGTATGTTGTTTCACCTGGAAATCCAACTGTGGCACACATGCCAAGGCCGGTTTAGATGCTGCGAGTTTCTACAATTCTGATTGTCACATCAGGAGCAAACACTGAGATTGGCTGAGGCCTCTGTGTAGTCTCACTCTACTGGGGATTGTCACTGTTTGGTTTTGGGTACCATTGGGACTGTCAACTGAATTGTTTTTGATTGGATGCGCTGGGCTGACACCTGCTTGCTTGTGTGCTGGTAAATAGACCCCAGTGTTTCAGATCCTAGATTCTCTGTTTCTGCAAGCATTAACAGTGCTTCAGCCAAGCTTGATGAAGAATGACACTGACCATGCCTAAAAGTACCTCTGAGTTTGAAGGTGATGAAGATGATGGAGGTGGTGCAAGTGTGACTGCTAGAAGTGAGGAAAATCAAGGCATCTTGTGAGGTGGATGCAAAGCAATGTAATTACCTAAACTAGTTTGTGCTTTGTCCTCTGTCTGCTTCTGGTGGAATATATTCTCAGAGCAATCTCTCTTATAATTTATGGTGAAGAGGTACTACTACAGTTCATAGCATTTCCAATCACCATCAACTTTTCCAGAGATCCATATTTCAAATTCTAAAAATCTGTGGTTTTCATGAGCAACAACACTAACTTGAGACAGTTTTGCAGGTCATGGGAGATTAATTCATTCAACCTTGATTACACAGAAACAGCACAACAGATGAGTTTGTTTGGGTAGGAACAATGAACACTTCTTTTGCACACTCTCAAAAAAAGTTTCATTGACCAAAAAAAATTGTACACCCACCAGCTGCAAGTGAAAAAACGACTTCAAAACCCTTCTTTTATTCTTGACAGTTTGACTTCAATAAAAGATTTGATGATTGAAGAAATGATGTTTTGTTTTTTGGATTCCAACTTTGACCACATTGCTGCTCTCATACATTTGAAGTGGAGCAATTTATTTGCGGAGGAGTTGTCATTTTCATCTCCAGTCAGTAGCAGCTTCCTCATGGCTGTGGGACTACAATTCCTGGAAAAAAATCCCACCCACCATCAGCTTCTTGACAAATCTGCAAGACTAGAATTTCCAGCATCTAAGGATCAAAGCAAGGGTTTGTGTCTCACAAGGTTTTTTATCTAGCTGGACTAGTTGGATTGTCTAGCATTGAAGATTTGGTACATGAAATAAAGAAGAGCTTGTTGGAGGGGAAGCAGGAATCACATTTGATTGTTTGTTTGTTATTAAGTACCTGCACAGGAGAATCCACTGGGTACACTCAGACCACACTTTTGGGGAATGCTCAAGGAGTTGGCAATGTCACAATCGTGTGAGAATCTCTTGGCCAAATAGCACAAGCATTTAGCTCCCGCAAGCTGGCCAATTCCATGACCCAGAGCCCCGACATGTTCACAGCATTCATCTGATGGGTTTAGAAAGCTGAACTTGGCAGCTGGTAGACAAGCAAAAAAGTCACTAGTGTCACAAGTGGCTTGTGTGCCAGCCACCATTGCCATCACCACAAGCACACCCATCAAAACCGTTGCACCCATCAACTTCCCAGTTGCCATTGCCACCTGAATCTGAAGATCAACTAGAGATCCCAAACAAACAAACAAACAAACAAACAAATTCCCAATTCCCAAGGGGGGAAAAAAAAACCAAAGTTCACACCACAAGCTCACAATTCTGGGAGAGAGAGTCCACTGAGAGCTTGTGAGAAAGAAAACACAAAAGCAGAAACTGCCTGAGGAGGAGCTACTTCCGCAGAGTCTGAGCTCCCAATGAAGAGATTGTACCAAGAGAGTGTTAGACTGTGCAGAGGACATGAGTGAGAGATGCAATATATATATGTACACAAAGACACACTCATCAGCAGCAGCAAAGCAAAACACAATGTGCCCTGGCTATGCATACCTGTTCCGATGCACAAGGAAAGGAACATGGCATGAAAGGAGGGGGAGTTAGTTGTTAAGTGCAAATTCCTCCTTCCTTCCTTGCACAACCCACTTCGTTTTAATGCGTGAAATTCATGGTTCCGCCAAATTTGTCGCTGCTGCACGCATCTCATCACACAACATCAAACAAAAATGGAATGGAAATTATGAAAGGAAATTCCACTCATGGTCACTCCTCCCCCATCTCACCTCCTCCATCTCCATTAGGGACCTTTGCTAGCACCCCATGTGGGTATAGTACCTAAAGTATAGGAGAAGGTCCCACTATGGGGGCCTTCTGCATTTGAGATCCCTGAAGCATTAAAATTGACATGATTTTTATTTTTTTTAATTTTTTTTTCAAAAATTCCTTTGTGACACCAATAGCTAACTAGAGGGCACCCGCTCGGTATCACAAGAAAATAAAACTGGCTCAAGACATTTGTGAAAAACAGAATGCCTGTGCTCGTGGAGTTTTTTTTTTCCCCCAAAAAATGCCTTGTGAGATTTTACACTTTGTAAGCATACTTCCAAATACACTTTTTATTTAAATCTCCAGGGGTTTTTATGTGTAGGGAAAGGACCATGAATGGGGGCTATTTGAGGCACAAGGACCTTACAAGCCAGATTCCCAAATTCCCAGAGCACCTTCTATGAGCTCCTTACAAAACAAATACCCATAACACCTTGTTTTGGTTCTCATTTTGAGGGCCCTTATGGTTGTAATAAGGGGACATCCTGCGTTGAGGCAGAAAGTTTTTACTGAGGGTAAGAAGGCTCCTTAGTAAGTAAGGAGTCCTTACACCTGACACCTACACTAGAAAGATGAAAACTTCTACCTATTCATTAGGTACACAAATAAAGTACCTATTAGAAAGTACCTATAGAAAGTACCTAAAGTACATGGAAAAGTACCTAAAGAAAGTACCTACAGTTAATGCAGCAGAAGAACCTAAAGAAAGAAAGAAAGTAAGTGCAATTACAAGTGCCTAAAGAAAGCAATGGGAGAAGTGGGTGGGAACTAGGGTTGGAATTATTATTATGTCAGGGTTTAAATATAGAACAAATCATTGATAACTGGGGTTTGGGAGGGGTATTATGACTTATCAAGGATCTTGCCTATTAGTGGGTTCTGTGGATCTCTCCCCTGGATTACACTTGTCACCATCCTGATTAACCAATCCTAGCCTTAAAACAATTCGCCAATATTAATAAATGGTCTTCTGGGGCGTTTACTTTACCACCCCAGTCTTGAAAAGCAGTCGCCAATAATGTTTTATTTATCGGATTTGGGCATTAATTTACCACCTCACTAGTCTTTAAAGAATCCACCAGAAAAGAAAGGGACAAGCAGCTCATTGGGTAAGCTAATGGCTCTCCCCTTTATGACTGGCTGGTTTTTGAGTTTTGACTAAGTTACCATAGTACCTTTACCATTTCAGCATTCATTTATTTTTATTTTTTTCGAACTCTTGAGAAATTATTTATTATTTGTGCTGAAATTTTAATAAAATCAAAAGTTCAAATGTCAGGTTTTGAATCACAAATCTTTCATAATGTGACTTAAGATTGAGGTAGTCTATACACATTAGATTGTTCCAGAATATTGACAAGACTTTGCTTATTATTTTGTATACTCATTACTTGCCAAAAATTTCAGAAATAAATATCAAGTGTTGAAGTTAAGATTTCAAATTTAATTAATTATTTGACAATTTGTTGTCGAAATGATATTATGGTATTAGCCCAATTGTTGAATTGTGTTTATAACTAGTTAATAACCTAATCACCTAGTATTGAATGTTCAAAATCCAATGACCTATCAAGATGACTTGGTTATCATTTAGATGGGTTATCAATCTCAAAACAATAACTGAATATTTTTATGATTTTATAGAACCCAAAATAAAATCTTAATTTTTTATGTATAACTTACAAGTTAATCAAAGGTTCTCAACCAGGTATTTGAAAACCTACCTTTATGCATAATTAAAGGTTATCATCCAATAATATTGATAACATAATCAACATCCAACTTTTTTCAAAATAACCTACTAATAATTATGAAAAAAATATCAATAACTAGCAAATTGTCATTCAAACCAATGTTGTGTGCATATAGGGTTTAGGACTTACACTCCATGTAAATGTAAATGCCATAATGAATTTTATTTACATTTCGTGTAAGTTTATAAGGTCTATTTATATTCGTGTAAGTGTAAATGTAAAACACAGGACATGTAAGTGTAAAACAATTACACTTATAGGATTTTGTGTTTGTGTAAAATAGTGTAAGAACATGTCATTTCTTTTGGAGGGGGAAGGGGGTTGGGTTTACAATGTTTTTAGTGATAGGCCAATCAAAGTGGCCCATTGCAAACCAAAAAGATGCATGACAACCATATAAACTAATTAACATGAATCATAATAAATATTCAAGCTCTTGTAAAGTCCTAGGCCAAAATGATGATAAACAAAAATAGGAATATAAATTATATTCAAGCAATGAAGTGAAGCAAAATGGACCCAAGAATGTGCATCCAAGATATTTTGGACAATAGCACCACAAGTTGTCCCATATCCTTTGCCCAAAAAAATTCTCTTGTATTGTATATAGTGGCTAAATGGAAGTACTACCATAGTACCATATTGGTATTAATATAAAATATTCTAATTTGGGGAATATTAAAACCATCATGATTTTTCAATCAAAGTGACCCATTGCAAAAAATACATTAAGATTTGGAAGGACCCACATTTGAATGTACCCACAACTAATTAATATGGATTGCAAGTATGTATAGTTATAGATATATATTATATACACTTACATTAGCATGCCTTCAAACATCTACACAACAATATGTAAATGCATTTGACAAATATTTACAATATTCAAGTGTAAAAAGTTTGGGTGTGTATGTAAATGATTTACACTTACATCGGATTTATAGGCTATATGTATGACTATTTACAATTTCACACACAATGTTGAGTCAAATGATGCCATGAGAATGATATACCATGCAACATGAATTTTAGGTGGTTTGACTAGATTATTCATTTGTTTTTTTTAAATAACCTAAAGTAGTTAGGTCTACAACTATTACCAAACACATTTGGTTCCAAGTTAAATCTAATGTTTTCCCACAATTGTGCAATAATGTGAAGTCTCTTTTGTTTTCATTTGGGAATAACTTATGGGCAAAGCCAATAGATATTCATGATTTGGGTACTACATGGTGGGGGGTGAGTTGGTGGTTAATAAAAGGTACACTTGTAGTATAGGCAATGGTGTGAAACTTGGGAAGTTGGAAAAGCTCACTAAGAGTAAGTTTGCGAAGGGGATGGCATTGGTGTGGCTTTGGGTGAACCAACACCTGCACCAAATTTTGGCTAGCAAAAAAAAAAGTTGCACATGAGAATGATAATGTCAAATTAGGATAAAATCATTGATGAGTTATCCATTCAATTTGAAAATTCATAAGTTAACAATGTTTTTTTATTGTCATCCCTTTTATGGACAATAAACTACCACTTGAAATACCATGAAAATAACATTGTAAGTTGCCAATGTAGCATTCATGTCATTTTTAGTGTTAAATGACACTCTAAGTAATTTGAATGCCATTTTAAATATGACATTACCATTAACAAGGGGGGAGCTATTTCCTATGTTTCCATTTTGATCATTTCTTTTTCTTTCTTTGCCCCCCACCCTAAAAGCTACAATGCTTATAGAAAATTCAAATAATTAAAAGAGATTCAAAATTATGGTTCAACCTTTGAGGTTTAAACTAATATTTCACTTGATAAAATTTTATTTTAAATAAAAACTTAACATTTGTGATAGACTAAACATTGTCTTCTCACAAAAATGCACATTTGATTTGGAGTTGAAGATAATGTGTGCACCTAATAACTTTTAATTAAGTAATGTAACTTTTAGAAAGAAATTTAAAGCATAAGAATTATTTTAAATTATAAGGTTATAATTATTTAAAAATTTCACTTGTCTTCAATATTATAAAAAAATATTTAAACCCCATTATTATCATGTAATCAAAATATTTTAGACTTGTTTGAAACAAAATTGAATGTTGTGTAAAAAATTTGCAAATTCAAACAATACACACATAAATGAATTTGTCCATAAATAATACACGTGTGTTCATGAATTTGTTTTAACTACGTGTGATCTTACATGAGTTTTTATGAATTCGGTGAAACATTATGAGTTCTTACCTACATCATTCGAGTGAAAAACATTCAGGGATGATAATTTATAGGGGCCAGTTTAGGTAGGACAACCTTAGGTTCCATAAATCATAGGTCATCATTGTCATTTGGATAGTTCCAAATTGCAATTTGTCACACATATATGTCTCGTTGGAATTATTTGCCCCCAAAAAAGTTGGAATATGTCTACATGTTTCCAAAGATCTGAAGTTTTTTGTGACAATTATTTTTTCTTTTTAGCACACCTTTGTGTTTCTATCCATTAGTTTTCATGGTGGTTCCTAATGCACATCAATGGTTTCATTTCAACAAATGAACTCCACTATGTCTTGTTAGGTTTAGGGACAAAATTATAGACAAAATTTGAACCAAAAATCCTTTTAGTAGCAAACAACAAGTTGTAATTAATTACCAATTGACAATGTATATCAGATTTTACTATAGAAGGTTCATCCATTGTTGTATGGTATATGATGGTCATTGTTGTTTGACTATTGTGCAACTATTTTGGTACCTAGGCTAAACTATTTACCTCCCTATTTAGGTCCTTATTATGTAAGTGAATACTCAACTATATTTACCCTTGGGTTCAACCTAAAGCCAAGTAACCTACACCTAGGTTTAACCTAAGGTTAAATATAACCTACATGGCACCTAGGTTCACCCCATATCTATGTAGGTTTAGCCTAAGGCTAAGTAGCCTATGTAGCACCTAGGTTTAGCCTAGAGTTAAATATAGTCTACATGGCACCAAGGTTCAACCTAGATCTAGTAGCCTACATGGCATTTAGTTCAACCTAAGGCTACATATAATCTACATGGCACTTAATCTTGGTTTAAGGTTAAATATAACCTACATGGCACCTAGGTTAGGCCTAAAATTAAATAACTTAGGTTAAGCTATACCATGTGGCACCTAGTTTTGACCTAAGGCTAGGTAGCCTACATGGCACCTAGGTTAGGCCTAAAATTAAATAACTTAGGTTAAGCTATACCATGTGGCACCTAGTTTCGACCTAAGGCTAGGTAGCCTACATGGCACCTAGGTTAGGCCTAAAATTAAGTAACTTAGGTTAAGTTATACCATGTGGCACCTAGTTTCAACCTAAGGCTAAGTAGCTTACATGGCACCTAGGTTAGGCTTAAAATTATGTAACGTAGGTTAAGCTATACCATGTGGCACCTAGTTTCAACCTAAGGTTAGGTAGCCTACATGACACCTAGGTTCAACTTAAGGTTAGGTATAACCTACATGGTTGTTAAACTTGGCCAAAGGCTAATTGTAGCCTATGTGACACCTAGGTTAAGCTTAGAACTAGGAGGTAGGTGCACAAATGGGTGGACCAATTTGCCATAGATCTAAATTCCCTATTTACTCAAAATCCTAATCAAAAATTGGAAATTACAACTAATTTACATTGATTTCCTCCATATTTTTTCCATGTCATTAATGTCTCATCTAGAGTTTCTTTTTAAAAAAACATGTAAACAAAAATACCATGAAACACCTCTTCCTCCAATATGATATGGATTTATAAAAAAATGTTTTTTAATTAACCCATCCAAAAGTTCATAAGTATAATCCTAGAATTCAATTTTTTTTTTTGACCCTTAGCTTCCTTATTATGATATATTACTAATTTCCAGTCCCTAACACACACCCCATCAATCAATGGACTATATCATATCCACAAAGAAATGGCAATTAGAGGTACAATCCATGAATTTTGAGTTCAAAAGTCCATGGCTTTTACGATTTTTAAAAATTTGTAAATCGATTTTGTGCATCATGTAGATATTTAAACCAAGTTCATTTTAATAAATTTCAAAATTTATAAAGTAACATGGGCATTACAATGGCAACCATAATGTAGAATTGGCTTACATGACACCCAAATTGGTCTACCCCTTTGTGCATGCATCCTACGCTAAAGTGAAAGTATAGTGTAATGGACCAATTTTGGCAAATGCAAAGTCCACACATGAGTACACAAATTTTGCAATCCCTTTGTTAGCCTTATCACAATTCTCAGTTATAGTGTTATAATCATATTATAAAGTCCATAACTTCTTTTTAAATGATTCAATCACCTTGATATGTAGTTTTTTTTTCCTATATAAGTATATTATAATGGTTAATATCAACGTGGAATTTTTTTTCACTTCATTTACTTCTTTTTTTTCAATTGTAATTATGTTTGAATTAAAAATTATTGGATATTCAGCTTGCCTTAGGCTTTATTGAATGATATTGTTGGCTTCACACCATTTTTAATATTGATAATAAAAACATATTGAATTCCTAGAGAGTTTTTTTTAATTCATCATTTTTATGTCCATTATGCACTTTATAAGATATTATGCTTTAAAGTGCACTTTTTTTTAAAAGTTCATTTATCAAATTTTGATTTCCACATGTCATTTACAAAAATTTTGATTAATTCATTCATTGAAATTTTAAAACCTGTTCTTTTCTATGGGAAACAAAGTCCACATTCACATTTGTAGTTTATAATAAAACTTGATTTACATATTTAAAAGTCCAAAGATACAATGTAATTATTTATAATTGAAAAATGTTTTTATGCATGACATTATGCATATGATTTTAACTATTACACATATTCAAAGTCAAACCATAAAAAAATCAATAAAATTATCCTATAGCTCTTTCAATTACATTTCATCACTTGTAAAAATAATGATTATATTGTCCATTTTGGTTCAATGCACCATATTTTTACTTGTTAGGTTTTTATCTAGGCCACATGGCATTCGAGGGAAGGCCTCGACCCAATCACATGATACTTAACTAGGAAAAATTTATTTCATTTTGGGTTCAAACTTTAAGGTCAAGCTTTTTATTGGCTCATCCCACTTGCAACTTAAAGTTTTTTGTGTTTTTTCAATGTTTCTAGTGCACCTTGTAATATACTTTTAAAAATTGAAATGGAAAACAAACCATGTGGGATAAAGATGTTCTAATCACAACCTAGTCACAATTACTACTTACTTACCTACCTAGCCTAACCTAGCTTAAAATATTACCTATCAGTTAATATTTAGCCCAAGCTATGACCTATTAATTTAACTTATTACCTATTAACTTAAGTACTACCTACCAACTATGATCTAACTTAACTTAATACCTATTAACCTAATTTACTACTTAGTAATTAACCCAGCTTATTAACTAATGTAGATTACATGGCATTTAGGTCAGGTTTAGGGCTAAGCTAGGTGGTGCTTACATTTAGACCACCTATGCCTAGACCACATATGTCACATGGCACTTAGGCCTATCCATGAGCCATGCCACATGCACCTATCCTAAGTTTAGATTTAAGTTACATGGGTTTAAACCTAAACCACATGGCACTTAAATTAAGTTAGACCTAGGCCACATGGCATCTAAAACAGGCTTAGACTTAAGCCACATGGCACTTATGGTAGGCATAGACCTAGGCCATGTTGTGTGACACCTAGGTTAGGCCTTTACTTAAGTTACACCATGTGACACATAAATTAGGCCTAGACCTAAGCCACATGGCACCTATGTTAGGCATAGACCTAGGCCATGTCGTGTGACACCTAGGCTAGGATTAAACCTAGGCCATGTGTGATGTGCCCCCAAACTCCTTAAGAAACCCAAATGTGGTTCAAAGAATGAAACAATGGAAAAAGAAAAAAGTTGGGGCACACTCCTTAACTTGTAACACTTCGAGGGTAGGAGAGTGGGGGTTTTGTCCTAGATGTGGTCTAAGCTGCCTGGTCCCTTTTTGCTTTCTTAGTTACTTCCCCCTTTGTGGCAAGCCTCTTTGCCAATGGGAAAAACAATTGTCATGTACTTGGTTTCCTTTGTATTTGGTAACAAAACATGTAGAGATCACAAATCCTCATTCACAAACATTGTAGCCTCCTCAACAACTTAGAAAGCTATGGGGGTAAAGTTACTTACTACAGGTTGGACAGTACCCTTTCATCCTCCTCATAGCCCATCTCCACAAGCCATCTAATCATTTGATGGCCCTCAAGTGGAAACCAAATATCTTAAACAATCCATAATGGACATAAAAATGAAGATTTTTTTTTTTAAATCCAAAAAAATATGTTTGTATAATGAATGGTGTTAAGCCAATAATTTCATTCGATAAGGCCTAAAGCACAATGAATATCTAACATTTTCCTATTTAGACATAATTACACTTGGAAAAATAAATGAATGAATGAAATAAGAAAAAAAAATCCACATTAGTATTAAACATTATATATAACATATTCATATAGGTAAAAAGAAAATTTATAAATCAAAGTGATTGAATCATTTAAAAAGAAGTTATGGACTTTCAAAGATCACTATAACGCACTATGAGAAAATTGTGTCCATTGTAACTTGTCCGATGCAACTAAAAAATGTTCAACATATTTAAATTACAATTAGATAAACAACAAACAAGAGGATGAGTAGAGGAGGGAAGAAGGGGGGAATGTGAGCCAATATGCCATTAACAATCATGCACGTGTTGCAAAATGCAATTGCCATGTTCACCTCACTTTCCATGCCCACCCACTTTGCTATTTAGTGCTAACACAAAACTCCCAATAGGAACAAAGTGATGAAAATCATTCAAAGTAGAGCAAACAAGGAAATGAGTAATAATCATTCAAATCACAATAAACAAGGAGGAAACAAGCAATAATCATTTGAAGTCCATGAAAATCCAATCATGAAATGTGTATATTCAAAATCCTTCAAATGGTGTAAAGAACTTGCAAAAGATGTTGCTCCACAAGATGAAAACAAAACCTAAAAACAATCTTTAAATCATTCCTGGACTAACTTTGGAGGAAAAAAATTCAAGATCTATTTCATATGAAACCACACATTCCTACTAAGAGATTTCCTTGGAAGCCTTTTTTTCTAAATTCAAGAGCTTTTCCCCAAATGAAAATTTACTAAATGAAATAAGATAGAAACACAAAAGGGCATGTTGGGAAGAAAAAATAACACTCATGAAGAAATTTGAAATCTTTGAAAATGGTTTTCAACATATTCTTAACTTCTTGTAATTTTTCTTTTTGGATGAATCTAAATCATTATAAGATTTATTGGCTGTATCAAGAGGCTTTGGGAAAACACTTCATAAGGTTGACTACCTAGTTTGAAAGGACAAGTGTGAGGGCCACTTTTTGTTCCACCAAGTGGTAAAATGTGATGTTTTTACCAAGATTTTTTGTGAAAAACCCTACATAAGGTTGGCTAATTAAATTGAAAGGATATATAAACATGGGCCATTTTTTTGTTCCACCAAATGATGAAATGTGATGGCTCTCTTAAGAGGTTTTGTGGAGACACTTTGTATGATTGGTTAACCAAGTTGAAAGATAAGTGTGAGGGTAGGTTAGTTGGTTGGTGAATAGGAAGGTGGCTAAGTAGGTGGATAGGTGAATTGGTATGTAGGTTAATACACTATGCCAACACATGACATCTATAACTAGAACAAAATATGTTTAATGATCAAACCTAGTCATGTAATTGTAGAATCTGCCAATAATCATGGATTTTTATTCTTCAATATGACTACATGATAACCTACTTGGTTGAAAATTCGATCATTTGGGAAGTTATTAGATTTTGAAATTCAATACCAATTGGTTAGGTTATTAAATTTAATACATAACAATTAAACAAACTTTATTAAATGTTTTAGATACAAATTGAACCTAGTGGCCACCAAGTTGTCAAAACACTTCATGTAATTTCTTCAACGGTCTTGAAACAAAAACTCCATTATGAAATTTTATTTAATTTTATAAACCTTAATAAAAAATAGCCTAAATTGGAAGCATAATTTGAAATTAATTAAACTTGTTGGTCACCAGGTTGTCAAAACACTTGAACTGATTTCTCCCAGAATCATGTAATGAAAACTCCACTATTAAAAAATCATTAAAAAAAACTAACTTTTTATAAAATATGAAACATAATATCAAATCCTCCTAATCTTGTGATTTTCCATGCTCATATATGCAACAATATTGGCATCATCTCAAAATAAAAAATGGAGTGGCCAACATCTTTTTCTCCCTTTCAAAGTTACAAATGACATTGCGCAGTTTGTGAACAACAATTTGAATCAACTACAAACAAAAGTTAATACTAAAAAAAAGGGCATATGAAAATATATAACCATGTAAAAAGTTATGTTAAAAAAATGATTTACAAAATGAGAATAAAATGATTTAGAATACTTAATAAAGAGGGCAGGATATTGTGAACATCACCATTATCACTACCCATATATTAAAAGAACCAATGATAATTCTTCAAGGATGAACTTAATCGAAACTTAAAATACTTGACCATAAAATCATAATGAACTTGAATTGTTTTGGCCAATGGTAATCCAACCAAAGGTGGTCACAAATGAGATGCAAGGTCTAACCATTGCACCTTGTTTTTCAACAACAT
>Ga0116227_10002565_pt1 | contig 41084 bp, 36 predicted proteins | sample S1TSphgellanicum_FD_89693 | JGI IMG/M metagenome (GOLD analysis project Ga0116227, IMG submission 89693) | Host-associated microbial communities from peat moss isolated from Minnesota, USA - S1T2_Fb - Sphagnum magellanicum MG | ecosystem: Host-associated > Plants > Peat moss > Unclassified... | reverse complement strand
TGAAAATTTTCTAGTTCTAGCCTAGTTCTCAAGTTTCAACTTATTTGGTTATTTTCTTATGATTGTCAACTTAAAGCTTCTATGATTAGAGTTTTCCTTAAAGTCATCATGTCTTCACCCTCTAACGCCGTCTATTTTGTTTCTGGCTGTTTTGCCGCTTTCCATGATTCACTTGTGTCACCCCCCCCCCCCCCCCCCCACCACCACCACCACCATTCTGTCCCCACACCTCTCTCTCTCTCTCTGCGTGTCTCTCCATCATTCTGGTTGCATCTTTGTTACATGAAGTTTGTGATGCCCTCATGTTTACAACTCTTTGGCAAATCTCCCCATGCTAAGCTATCCTCACTCTCGACGATTGTTCACAGGTCGCAATTGACACGGTTTGCTGCTGCATTTGTTGACAGAGAGTTGAAGTGCACAGTTTTTACATACTGGAACAACCCATCGTGGGGTTGCTTCTTGCGAAGCTTCAAAAGACCGGAGGAGTGGGATTCAGCTCTCAAACGTCGTCTTTCTTCGACTAGCGGATATTCATTACCTACTCATCACCAAAGCGGTAGACAACTTCTGAATTTTTTTGGTGGTTTTGTCTCAATTCTTTTTTCTTTTTTCGTTTCTACTCTTCCCTGTAGTCATCATGTGTATGATGCGCGTGTACCTATATTGGGTTTTGTCTGAGAAGTGCATTGTCTTTTGACAGGAGTGGAAGAGATGTCTACAGAAGAATCAGTTGGCATTCTGTGTCATGCAAATTCTTGTCCTGGATTTCGAGGTGTATTGAAACAAAGGTTGGTCTTGTTTCTGGAAACTCTATTCAAGAACTCTTGTGGGCATCAATACAAAGCATGTGGATCCTATTTAGAGAGAAAGAGCTTTAGCTTCTCATAGCAGCTTTTACAGGAAAGAAGAGAGAGCTTTAGCTCCTCATTGCAGCTTTTACAGAGAAGGGTTTTAGGGGTTTAGGGTTTAGAACATGTTGCATACTTATGCATGTTTTGTGCAATCCGTCCATCACTGCTGAACTTCAATTTTATCATTTGTTGTCTTTCATCAGGTATTCTGACTTCATTGTGAATGAGGTTGACCCCTTGGGCAATGTGATCCATCTCACAAACATCAATGCCCCAGTTGAGGTAATACTCTCTGTGTACCTGTTTCTGAATCTCTCATGGTTCCATTCATACCCATGTTACTTTCTCACTGTATCTTTCTTCTCATACACTTTTAGCAGTGGTTTTAACTGTTTGAAGTGAAGAGAGGACAGTACTTTTGTGTCAAGCATGCAGAATCTTTTGTGGTATACACACACACACAGAGCAGCCAAGAAAAATGTAGCCAAAAAAGAGCCTCAGAACAAATATCAGCTCAATTCTTGCACCCAATCCTAGTGCACCAAGCACACCATAAATTAGCATTCTTCTGGTGATTTGTTTTGCATCTCCATAGCAATATGAGGATTGTTACTCATGTTCATCCAATCTAGGTAGACTTCTATTTCTCTTCAAGTGTTTAGGGTGTCTCATACACCCCTCCACATGGCAGTGTAACTAAGGTCTGACTGTTGTCAAGTCAAAATCGTGTGTTTGTGTTGATTCTTAGGTGAAAGCTTCAACAGCACAGGTGACAGGGGGTGAAGACAACCACCCTAAGATAGTTGACCATGCAGCAGATATAGAGGCATTCAAAGCCCTTGCTGGAGAAAGTAATACTGAATTGCTGGAGAAACTGCTTGCTCAAATTGTGGGTGGTAATTCAGAAGCTGTCAGCCCTCTTTTGTTATCTCCAGATTCTGACAAAAGTCACCGTGCGGCAAGTGATCTGCTCCTCCCCCTCATTAAGCAGTACTTGGCTTGCACAAGTGGCCTCAGAGAATGAGACAGACCTGAACTGCATTGTGTGTATCCAGCCTATTTTACGATTTCACTAATTCAATTTCGTAGTTATGTGTAGTGTGATTTCAGTTGCCAGTGGTCTACAACAAGTTGCTGTATATTTTGCAGGCGATTCATAATTTCTTCAAGACCCACTTGACATTCCTTGTGACGGATACAGTAGATGGCCCAACATCAAAAGAGAAGTGTATTCGCCTTCGATATGACAATGGCAAGAGGACAGGTGGGTTCCGGAAGCGAGAAAGAGATTTTGGTCCCAAGCACAGTTGGGATAATAAGCGACAAAAGCCAAGTAACTCAGTCATGAGCCAACCTTATGACAGCCGTGGAGCAGATGATTGGCCTTCCGATCGCCCCAAATTTCTCCGGTTTGTTTCATTTTTTCCACCATCTTTTCTCTTGTTGTCATTCAAGGAATCATCATCATTTGAGAGATTGCTAGAGAAGACAGGAGTGACGGCAAGCTTCCTTTTGGTTTGCTGCTACTTTTCTGGGCCTTGTTTTCAGCAATTTCAGTATGATTGTGATCAACATCTCTATTGGTGTGATTTTCCAGATTCTTCCTTTTCAAAGAAAACAAGGATACACAAGATGCATTGACAGTAATATCCCGAATGCTTCACGTGCAGGTAATGTCTAAACACTGCTGTTGAGGTAGTGTTTCCCTTTAGTCTTTATTTGCATATGTAGCTTGCTGCAACTTTTGTTGTCATCATAGATCATATGTTTCAGAGTACTACACTTTTGGAGGTCCTTACATGGTGAAAGAGAAGCTCTTCTTTCTCAGTCCTTATTTTCTGATGATAACTTCATAATATGTTGGTCATGATGGCAGCCAAAGTTATTTGGCTTCTCTGGAACCAAGGATAAACGAGCTATCACAACACAACAGGTTAAGCTACGCAATCAGCTTCTTTGAAATCCTTGTTCTTTGGTTTATGAGGTCTCAGTCTGGACATCGGTCAACCTTTGCTTATCCTTTCCTTATTTTGCATTAAAGTCTTTCTTTGGTATTTTTTCCATTTTCTTTTGCAGCTTCTCAACTCTGTGATTTTTTTGTTACTGGGCACTCTTTGCTTTGTCAACAATTTTGGGGCATTCAGGAAGTAAACTAGAATTCTTATTATGACTAGTTGTGGGTGGGCATAGGTTACAGTGTTCAAGCAGCCTGCAGAAAGATTGGCAGCTTTGAATGAGCGATTGTTTGGCATCAGAATTGGCAATTTCAGGCAAATTCCTAATTGAATGTTACCTTTCAAGTGAATATTTCTAGATTTTTAGTATCAAATAGTCACAGCAAGCATTGTATTAGTCTCACTTCAACGTCATTCTTTATTTAAATAGCTCAAGCATTTACAAAGAGTTATTGCCTTTGAAGTTTATGGGTGCCAACAACTTTGTTCTGCAGTTATGTTGATAAACCACTGGTACTTGGGCAGCTCTCTGGGAACAGGTTTTCTGTGGTTTTGCGGTAAGACTATGCCCTATACTTGTCAAAATTTGCATCGTTGGGTATCTGAATATTGGTTGATTGAATGAACAAAGGCCCAAGTACTTTAGAGCATGAGAAGGCTGGTGAGAAGTAGGATGAAACATTGCTCCAGTGCTTGAGTCAATGTTTTGTGCTTGAAAATGTCCCCAGCACAGCTTCTAGAATCAAATAATTTTGATTACTCTCAGTTCAGGATATGCCTTATGATTTTTGTCTCTAATACTGTTGGCTACATGAGAATTACAGGGGTGTTGTTGCAGATAGTAGTGAGACAATTAAGGCTGCTGCTGAAGGGCTGGGACAGAGTGGCTTCATTAACTACTTTGGCTTACAGGTTGGAAGGACATTAACCTTCCTTGTCATATGACAGGCATCCCAAATTAATGGAAAACATCTCAGCATGCTTCGAAGTCTATGCAGGATAACGTGTTGTTGAATTTGTAAGATCTGACATGATTAAATTTTTTTGCAGCGATTTGGAAGTGGGTCTGTGGCGACTCACACAGTGGGAGCAGCTTTGCTTCGAGGAGAGTGGAAGGCAGCTGCTAACTTGATTTTGCAGCCACGTGATGGCGATATCCTGCACTCTTTCATTCAGAAGATGAAAATTGTGCTTTTAGAAGATGGGGGTTCAACTTGCCATTTTGGGTTCCTCCTTTATAGACTGGATCTAGTGCTTGCTTTTATGGCTTAAGGTCTGTAGTGGCATATCAGCTTTTCATTGTTTCAAACCTTCAGATGAACTTCAAAAGCTTTGAAAATGCTAGGCTTGTTTATTACTATCTCTTTTTGCTTTGTAAGTATGGCATTCATTTTGAAGTTGCATCAGGTGAACTCCTTGACATGAAGCTCACAGCAGAGAGAGGTGTCAGAAGCACGTGAGTACTACAAGAGAACACAGGATGCTGATGGAGCCTTGCATCGCATGCCACGCTATTTGACTGCCGAGCGGGCTCTTGTAAGCACTCTCAATGATCTTCTGTTGTACTTGAAATTGAAGGAGATGAGTGGTCATCGATATATCTTGGCTACTGTATTCATTCGATTTGTGAAACTAAGTGTTGAGGGGTGATGCATCGACCAACCAACAAAGGCCCTCATATGTAGCTGTGGGAGTAGAGGGTGGCTATAACACAGTAGGGCTATGTACCATGATGTGTGGCCATGGAAGTTTATGCCCATGATTTTGTGGTGTGGAAATTTACCATGCACTGATCCTTTGTTCATGATGTGGTATGGGGTCAGAGCAGTTGGTGAGCTTGAAGCGAGATGCTTCTAACTATTTGCAGGCCATCAACTGCATTCCAAGAACTATGCGGCTTATGTATGATTCTGCAAGAAAACAAGATCTCACTTTGCTATAATTGCATTTTGAAGTTTTGCTTACAAGTTCTGAGATGTCTTAAGAGCAGGATTGACAGAATGGCTGTGACAAGAAAGGGGTGGATGAGGGAGCAGGTATGTGCACAGCTACCAGAGCTTTCTGTGGAACCATGCGGCCAGTCATCGTACAAGAAGTCATGGTAATTGCCATCAGAAAGACATTGTTCTGAACACAGACAGAGTGATTGTTTAGATTTTGTTTTAGATGGTTCTGCTCTGCAGAATTTCTGTAATTTAATGAGAACTCAAGTATGAATGCAGGGGTGGAGGCTGTGGTTGAAGGAGATCTTGTTTACAGTGATGAAGCAGAAGGAAGTGAACCCACTGCAGAAGTGCTGAAAACTAGGGAGTCTGAGAGTCTTACTACCAGTGAAGAAATGGAGACTACTGAGGTCCTTGATGAAGTTGTTGATGCTGATGTCACAGCTGGAGGCCCTTGCAAAGTCAAGGTATTTGGTTTATGGATAATCTCTTGAATTGGGTCCTCATTGTTTGCTGATGTTCATGTTCTCATTTTAAATGCTTATTTTTTTAGGAAAACAAGGTCATTGCAAATCAGGACATCAATAGCAAAACCCTCTGAGTCATGATCAGCTCATGGTAGCATTTGTGGGACTTTCGGTGGTCATTTGGAGGGTTTGGAAATGGGAGAGACAGTAGCCAACACATCCCATCAGTGAAGTTAGTCTGTCACTGTGAGTTTGGTATTGGCCTTGATTTGGGCCTGATCTGATCACTGGGCACTTATACTGCTTCAGTTCAAAGATAAGCATTTGATGTGGGCTTCTTTTGTGATAGTGTGTGACAGCAGATGACATTTTGTCAGGGAGGTATCAAATTTGGGATGTTTTACTTCCTCTGCCAGGGTAAGTTCCTGGGTGCTGGCAAGTTTCTAATGGGGGTCTGTGTGATGGACAACCCTTTGGTTTGATGTATTCTTTTGTCATGGTTCTACTAGTGTACATTTGCTTGTTCAAGGAAAGTCAGTTATTCCCTGAGTTGATGTCTTTCTGTGGTGCAGTTGTTCTACTTTGTACCCAGCAAATGATACAGCAAACATCTATGAAGACTTGGCCAGGAAGGTGTGTATACAATTTAGACTGACTGTGGGAAACCATGCACAATTACACTGACTGTCAACCCTCTTGTACAGTGCTTATGGCATTTCTTGTATTGTGCTGATCTTGACTAGATTGACAGGCCTCATTATATATATGCTGGCCATGGTATACCCTAAATCCTAATAATGAACATATCATTATCATGTACCCAGGTGTTGTCCATAAAGTGGATTTGTGTATTATTCATTTCTGGTTTGCTGTTGTTTGTTGGGAGGGTTCTGACTTGGTGGTGGTAATTACAGGACGCGGTTGACTTGCATGTGTGTACTCACAATGTCAAGTAAGGTTCACTTCATTTCCGCTTAGATTTATCGTCTCAAAGATACAAATGAAAGAGCTGTGGCTTTTGCACCTATGATGTCCACACTATTTTCTCTTGCTAACAGAGAGAAGAGGTCCCAGATGTATTATTCTGTGATCAATAGGCAGGACTGAAAGTGTCCTCACATTTTCTGCTCAGGTTGTAGACCATGAAAGCCTTCGTGGTCTTTTTTGGCTGTCCTTTTTTTTGTTTGCATTGACCCCATTGAAGTATCAATCTATTACCCAGTGTTCACATGTTGAAATGAAGTGACTCTTTTGCAGAGAATATGCAATCACACATCTGTCTGGAGGGTACCGGCGACTCCTGCAAAAGCCAATTGACTTGGAGTGGTCAGTTTCTTGTTCTCACTGCAGCTTGTGGTTTCTTTTGTTGCTTTGCAGCACTGTTTGTGATTGTCCATAGAGGAATAGGAGATGCCAAGTGAACTGCCTCAATCAAATTATCGCCAATTCTTGCCTGATTATCTCCAATCCTGTGATCCATTGAATGTACAGGAAAGAGTTCCAAGTTATATACTAAACGGTAGTAGTCACTGCCCTTCCTAATGAATGTCATGGTCTGATACTTTGTGAGTGACAATCTGGAAGTTCTGGCCATTCTCATTCTTGAAGTATTTGTTTAGGTTTGGGTGGAACTGACACAACATTTTTTTTTCTTTCTGTTCTTGTTTCTTTGGAGTTTCTTGCTGCAATTACATTGATGTTTTTGGGTATTGCAGGGAGATATTGAAGTACAGTGATGTGACTAAGCCCTTGGCAAAGACTGATCTTGATAAGCTTCACTGTGCATCAGAAGAACATCTTAATTCAGTTGAGACAAACACAGTGCAAAATGGTTGTTTGGCACCCAAGTCTCTGGATACTCTGGAGGTGAAGTCTGTCCCTGAACCAGCAGATTCAGAACAGGCTACAGCTAGCTCAGTTTTGGTTGTTGGGAATCTAGGAGCATCTCACATGGATGGGACCAAGGCTTCAGAACTCATTTTGAATGATAGACCTTCCACTAAAATCAATCAGGAAGAGCCTTGCAAGAATGTGGGGGAGCCAGCAGATTCAGCAGGAGTTTTGATCAGTCCATCACCATTGGAGGGATGTTCAGAGGGAGTTCATACAGCTGTGCGGTTAAGCTTCACCCTGCCTGCCTCCTGCTATGCAACAATGGCTATTCGGGAGCTTTTGAAGATGTCCACATCGGTGGGTTCTTTCTTACACTTTCATGCTAAAAACATTTGGAGCTCATAATAGATCCTGTGCCAGGAGTAAGTCCCTGCCAACAGACATGTCAACTAACAATGCAGTTTTCTGTTTGTGCTCATTATGAGCTTTGGTTTGCAATAGACATCAGCACCTTGAAAAGAAGAAGAAAAAAATAACATCCTGTTTCCTGCAGGTTGCATTCCACAAGACTCTTAACAATGACCCAACAAAGTGAGAAGCTACAAGCTTCCTCTCAAGGGCTGCCAAAGACCAGGTACATTTGTGTATGCTGATGGTGCTATTGTAGTAGCATTTGTCAAAACGATGTGAAGTGCCTGGGCATATGTTCAAGTAGCTAACTTCTTAAAGTCCAGGGTTATAGAGTTAACTACAATGTTATTCTTGAAATTGGCTAAGCTAGTCCTCGAAGCATTTCTGGTCGAGCAAATTTTGTTCAGATTTAGCTAGAATAAAAGGGTGAGATTGATATGGGCCAAAAAATGTGGTTGCTTGAGAATTTCTCATTTGGAGTAGAGATCACAATAGTAGTGCAGGGACTGGAACCAAATTCTTGAGTCAGCTGGTTTTGGAGATGGAAACCTTCTTGGCCAGTAGACAAAGTACAAGAAATAGGCAAAGTTGGTGGGAAAGAAAGCAGGTGGGTAGTCGCCTAAAGAGCACGTTGGTGGTAGAGTTGGCTGCCAGGAGGTTTTGATTCAGATTTGAGATTTTACTACCATGCCTGATGATGTGCATTTCCATTAGAGGCCTTGAATATGGCCCACCTTTGAGTGTCATACTCCCAAGGAGGATTTTACTTGAGAAGGAAACATGGGGTTGTGTAGTTTTCAATATACCAGACTGTATACATACCAATCTGATCAAGAACTCTCCTAATGAGTTTTATCAAGAAATCTTCATACTCATGATCAAAGATAACCCAGAAACCATAACACCTTTACATAAGGCAAGAAGTGCAAACCTGAGAACCACCTGTCATTCTTGGAGGTTCACCTTGGCTCTCAGTTCTTTCTTCACGTTGGCTGTTGCTTCATCTCTCTTCCCTGAGAGCCACATTAGGTTCTCAGGTTCAAAATTCAGACCTCCCATATCATATAACAATGCCATTAGAATATCACTGAGCATTGGTGCAGTTGGTCAAGCACAAAAGGAGACAAGAAGAAGAAGAAAAAAGCATTCAGATCACCATCTGTGACCAGGAGTGATGCCTGGTGATGTTTCTCTTCTTTCAGATTGCTGTTACAATGCTAGGGACTCAAAGAGTAAAAAACCTTCCCCTGCCCTGCTTCCTTATCTGTCTTTCAATGCCAGTTATCTATCTCCTAAAGGGATGTGCTCACTGGATTGATTGGAAATTGATGTTTGATTTCAAAGCCTTTGTGAAGTTGATTGAAGAATAGAATTTGAGAGAAATGAAAGAGGGATTTCAAGAAGAGATGGATAAGTTTTGGATTGCCAACCAATGTGCAGTTTTCTGGGATATTTCCCCTTGGTTCTTGAGGTGAAGCTAGCTCTGCAGATGCTTGCAACCTGCACTGAATCATCAGCTTGTATCACCAGTCTCCTTCCAATTGTGCAGAGTCTGAATGCCTTGGAAGTTTGATGCCAGCTCTCCCCTAACCCTAACTCTAACCCTTGAGAAGACGAAGAAGACGACCAAGTTCCAAAAGAAAATCTTGTCATTGATGAACTTTCCACGCATTCCGTGTGTCACTCTTGTTCTGCGTCGTCGCCAGAAGTTTTCTTCAGACGAGGAAACAGACAAGGAAGAAGGAGAAGACGAGAGCGAGAGGGGTTGCGATGGAGATGGTGACGTTTACCATCATCGTGGACGACATTGTGTACCCTGATGGCCACTCTGCTATGGCTTGCCTTGGAGGCGGAGGTGCCTCTCTCTGTCTCTGTCTCCGACTGCCTGTGTCTCTCTTTCTTCATGTGTTAGGAACTTCTGGAGCTCTGCACAACTCTTTTGTTGCAATGTGGAAGGCGATTTCTGTTGAGGCCACTTTCCACTGAAACTGAGAGAGAAGCACCCTTCCTTTCCTTTGTGAACCAGTCTTTTGACTGCCGCTGCTGCTTCGCGGGGAGCCTTGTTGTTGTTGGAATCTGACATCTGTGTTGTTGGCTTTTCTTTTTTCTTTGTTGCTTCAACTTTCGGTTTTCAGCCAGCAGCACAAAGCTTTGTGTTTTAGATGTTTGTGAACTTCTCCTGCTCTTGAAGAAAGATTTTGGAGGACTCGCAGCCAAGTTCCAGAAGATCCGGATTCTTTGTTTTGTTTTCTTCTTGATAGACTCAATTCCGGAAACCTGACGTGTGTGCTAAAAACCCTGATTCTGAGTTTTTCTTCTGCAAAGTTTGGCACTTCTTTGCTATGCTTTCTGCATTGCAGTTGTACACCAGGAAAAAAAAAATTCTTCTTTCAGCTGCCCCTGGAGGAGGTTTTGTAAGCTCTGGATCTGAGGAATTCAATGTTCATGGAGTGTAGGGCCACAAACTGCATTTGGAGCAAAACTCTGGTTTTCTGATAATGAGAGGTATGTCTCTTAATCACATCACTGCAAGAAAATGTGCATGAAAAGAAGAAGCAACACAAAATGTGCTGGGGAAAATGTTCTGTTGTAGATGGATATTTTTGTGTTTGTTACCTTCAAAGCATTGATGTGGAGGTATTTCTCTCTACGGGTTGGATGCCTAATTGTTTAGGTGGTAATCTCATACATTTCTTGTATAAGGATATTGTAAAACTGTCTTCAATGACCATAACAATTTGACAACCAAACTGTCATTGCTCAATGTCAATGAGCCAAGCAGATGAATGCAACAGAAAGTGAACAAATGCTGAATGATCTTGTAGATCCTCTGAACAAATTATGCTGAATGATCTTGCTGGTCCTCAGAGGAAAACCTCTGGATGCCCAGGAAACCGCCCTAGACTTGGAGTTTGGAGACTAAAGACTTTGTCCATAAACCCTAAGCTGTGAAAATGCTCACTAAACCCAGAAAAGATCTGATTAACTGAAGTAGTGTTCAAGCTACATTCAGAAAGCTTGGCAAAGAAAGCTTTCTTTTGTAGTACGCTTCACTGATTGCACGTATTACTTTGGAACTGTAAATAAAGTCTCTCAGTCTTAACAGCTTCTGGAAATTTGACAGAAACCCAAGACACAGCTGGTGTATAATGGTTTGCCCAGGTTTTTAGCCAAATATTAGATATCATTGCTAGTTTTGTTCTACTCCCTCTGCTAGTGAGAGACTCACTTTTATTCATACTACTAGTTTTATTGTTCTTTGTTCTATCTCTTCCCTTCTGTGTCTTTCTTCTTCCCAATTCTTCCGGTCCTTATTTGGAAGTGATTCTTTGACTTCAAGGAAAAACATCGAACCTTGTTCTGGCTTTCTCAATCATCAGTATGGAGATTTCTCTCAATTCTGATTAGAGTTAGTGTCTACCCCCACTGTCAGGAGCTGCTGAAGTCAGTGGGTAGTCATTGTAGGTCGTTGTTGAAATCTCTGATGAAGGTGATGGTCTGGCACTTCATGAGTGACTCTCATACTTTATGACTGCACTCATTATTATGTTATCCTGAACTTGTTGTGGTGATTTTGATGGGATCTTCAAAACTGATCAGATCTCTGGATGAAGATTGTGATGGGAAGATCTTCCAGAAGATTGTGTAGATATGTAACCAAAGTCTCTACTGTAAATAAGATGTCGTGATATAATACTGGCATGAAGACATTTCTTCTTGAACCAATAAGTTGTAAATTTAGGGACCTATATTTTTGCTTCAGAATTCCTCAGATATTATGACAGGAAAAAGCCCATCACCTTGGATAAATCATGAGTTGCCAAAAAGATTCACAGAGTGTTGAGGGGCTAGAGGCTTGGTTTTGACATTTTCTGTGGGTATTGGAAACTTTTTTACAGAGTGGGGCTAGCAGCAGGAATAGGAGCAGACTTCCCAGAATCCTGTAGGACATGGCTGGAGGAGACTGGCATTGATACACATGGCCTTTTGCAGTGGCCCCTTTCTACTCTCAGAGCTTGGCAGGTCCGGTGAGTTCACTCTAACCCTCTTGATTATCTGTCTTTCTAAATGTGTTCAGACACTTTGACAAACTGAAGTTTTGTCTTTATTTGCTGTTCTCTCCAGGTGGATGCTCCGTACAACCATTATGTGATGTCATCTCCTTTTGATTGGTAGTTTTCGAAAAAATTCTGGAGCTGGATTTCTTGTTGCTAGATTTTTCATGACAGCTCACATATTTCAGTGTCTTCCCTCTGAACTGGGTGGTGGATCCTTGTTACAGATACTGGAGGAGGATGGGCGGCGAACACAGGTGCTGTTTTGCTCCCATTTTAGGGTTATTTTGTGCAATGTCAGTTTATTCTTTACAGATTTGAGTGTTGCTGAGCACTGTTCCTGACATGTGCTCTATTTTTCAAGATATCCCAGATTGTTTGATGAGGGTGTGGAGTTGTTCACTTTCATGGTGGAAGTTGAAAATTTTGGTGGTCTAAGCACTTTTTATGTCTTCATGCTTTAGATGGCAAAGGTCCCTAATGTCCTGTTTTTCATATGTTGTCAAAGACGACACCTTTCTGATTCTATTAGATTTCTTGCTCATGTCCATTGGTCTGAAGGTTTGTCCTTGGGGTTATAAACAGGTTTGGAGGATGGCAGTGGGAGATGAGGTTTGGGGAATGCTACGACCTGAAATGAGTGCTCTTCCTCTTCCTTATCAGTAAGCATCTAGTCTTCAACCAGGGAAAAGCCCAAATGGAGTGCTAGCTTTGCTTCTATTGAACTTTCAATTGTCCTTTTTGTGCATTTGTGCTGGGAAGTTCTGATTGCCCCTCAAGTGAGTTCACTTTTTTCTTTGTTATTTTCATTTAATTATATCCAATGGATTTGTATGTTCATTACTATGTCTCATTTATTTAATGTGTGTACCAATATGGCTGTAATTTGGGTGCAAATTTATATCTGGTGAAAAATTGTTACTTCATGCTTCACATCTACTAATAAATTTGAATTCAAAATTGCAAACAGCAAGGTACCCACCAAAATGCCATGCTACTGGGCTGGAAATGCATTGTGCATCAGAAAAACAAGCATTAGGACACTGGTGTTGATTTTTTGAGAGTAAGCTCTAGTATCCTGTATGTATGTGTCACCTATGGTATACCTTAAGTTTTGGGTGTTAGCCAATATCATCACTGAGTCTTCCTTTTGCTTCTGGGAATGTGACAGAAAACACAGATTTTTGTATGATTGTGTCCCTGAATTTTGAGCAGATTATTGTGTGGTCATTCACACTCGCTGTCAGGAGTGGATGAAGTCAGTTGGGAGTAATGGCATTAGTCACAGAAATTGATGTTAAAGGTGATAGTCTGTTACTTTGGGAGTGACGCTCGCATGGTTATGACTGCACACATATTTGTTGTGTTGGTTTTGGTTTGGCTGGAACTGATGTTTTTGTTGGGTTTAAGAATACATCTCAGCAGGGTTTTTTTTTTTTTCAAATTCCTCAAGTAGATGTACTGGCGAGGATCCTCAGCATTAATTAGCAATAAATGGTACTGTCCTGGTGGACAAGTAGATCTTTTTTGGAATCCTGCCTAGTTCTGGCGACCTAATGGAACACACTGTCTAAATCTGGCGACTTCTAACTTTTTTTTCTCGAGATATGGCGAATTCTTTAAAAAAATTCTCAAAAATCCCTTTGTTGGATTCACCAGCCCTTTTTTTTGGTCACCAGGTGGTGAAAATTTGCCACAAAAAAAAACCCGGCATCTCAGTATTGAGAGAGACAAAGTGGTGCACTGTGTTACAAAGAATAAGGAAATCCTTTTTTAGAAACCATACTACTAGATTTCAAAGATTTCTTTACAATGGTCACTTTTCAAAGTGTTATTGTGGAGATTTCTCAGTAATCTCATATACACACACACCCAAGTTTTTAACAATTTTCAATTTTTTTATCCAGAGAGAGCCTTATTCATCACTTCAAATATGTACCTTACATAGGGCATGAATATACGCATGCATGGTACTAAAGGGTCAAAAGATGGAGCATTTGCATTTCTGGAAGTTCTTGTTAGAAATTCTCATTTACATCTTGTGGAATTTTTTAGGAAGGCAAAGGTGTATCATGCTGGTGTGCACCCCAGTGGACGAGATGTTGACTTTATTCGTGGCCTCAGAGATACCGGTGCTGAGATTGTCAGCATTGAAGTCTACACTCATGCTGAGGACATTGTATCGCGCACAGAGCTTCAGTAATGCATTGAGCTTCCATTACTAGCTGTTGCTTTAATTGCTGCAAGAGATGATGATTTAGTTGCAAAACCTTGAAACTTATTTACCTTCTGCCTTCTGCAAGGATGTATTGATTAGAGTGTGAATCTTACAGCTGGCTAAATTGATGGAAGAATGTGGCAGGGATTTGGTTTCATCAGGCCACATTTTTTCACCCAATGAAAGGGAGGCTGTCTCTCTTGTAGGCCCAGGTCCTCCTCTGGAACTTATTGAACGCCTCTCTGAACTGGGTGCTGAGGTAAGTATCCCTTAGTCTAGCCAAAGTCATTGCAAATGCAAAATCAACATAGTTTATTTCTGCAAGTTTCTTGCGTTTCAAGGAGAGAGTTATAAACATGTGCAGGTGGTGGTACTGAGACGGGGACCACTGGGGTGTATTGTGCACAGGCAAGTTTTATTTTCCAACATTATCGTCGTTAGTGTGCCTTAATAATCCAGATCTTGCACTCTATAGTCTGAGGAAGATATGATAGAGTCAAGTTTTGCATTAGAGTAATGCTTGAACAATTGATTGACTTGTGCAACTTCAAAACCTAGTATGCATAACAGGATACAAAGCTAGATGTGGAAGTTGCATCACCTACTGAAGTTGATTCCAAAAATTCAACTTACTGGAACACTTAGAAGTGTGTCAACAGGAGTGATACAAAAGAGACCTGGGAGGTGCCAGCTTTTCACACTTTATTTGGTCATCAGGAGAAGGCTCATGATGAAACATCAGCTAAGGAGGAACCAACACTCAGGATCAAGGGAGTAAATGTGAAGAAGATTTTGGACCCAACAGGTTGTGGCAATACATTTTGTGGTGGCTTCCTTGCAGGCTGGTACAAGACTCGTGACCTGTTGACAGCTGGCTTGTGGGGTAGCATTGCTGCTAGTTTCAGTAAGGCTCTATCTCTTCCACATGCATACATACATGGATCTGCCATTCATTCATCATGAGCCAGCATTCCCTTGATATCGGCCATCATTCATGTAATATAACTCAATGCAACAATAAAGGTGTTGTTGAACAAGGAGTGCCTGTTCTTGAATGAAATGGTGTGATTTGTGCAGTGTTGGAATATGAGGGAGTACCACCATTGCCTATGTCTCAATGGAAGGCTGAAGCTCAATTGCGACTTGAACTTCTGCATCCACACGCCACGGAACTTAGATTTGCGTAGGCCTGTCCATCACTAGATTCGTAAGCAAGTGATCACAGCATGCCTAGATGTAACCCTAAGATTCTAGGAGATTCATTAATGCTAGAGGGAAACCCACTTGTGTAGTGGCTGGAGCTTAAACTAATCAGTGAGGAGCCAAGAAAGGAGCAGCTGCTATCTGTAGCTTAGTGGTGTATTTTCTATTTATTTTTCCTCAGGACCTGTGTTTTGGGTCCTGGTTGATTGTAGTTTTATGGATGTTACAAACTTCCTGCACTGGTTACATACTGGTTTCACCTTCCTTCTATATATATTTAGTGCTGTAGATGACAATCTTCAGAGCACCAATGGGGATGTACGTGTAGGGTAAGGAACAAGAACAGGCCTGTTCTGGGACCCAAATTCCCTGAACAGCCTTAGCTGAGGTCCTTACAAGGTGTAGAATTATTTTTTTATGAACAGACAGCTGTGATCCATTTGAGATGAGAGGAGGTATCTTACTCATAAGGTTCCTCAAAAATGAGAAACCTTGAGTGTAATGTACCATCCCCTAATGAGGCAGAAATTTTGCTGAGGGTAAGGCACACTCCACATATACTAGAAAATTCAACCAATTCTTTTATAGGTAAATCTAATGTGTAATGAATCAGTTTCCCTCTTGAAAACTGAGAGTTAGCTTTGGTAATTGATTGTTAACATATGTTTCTCATAGCAGGCAGATGGGGGATTAGCTATAATCTGTGTGTGCTTATTGAGTAGGATGTTTTGGCTGAATTTGATCTGAGTGGAACAAAAGAAACCAGGAGTCAGAGAACCAAGTGGAGAAATGTGCTTAGGAGAACCATTTGTATCCTGAGAGCTCTCCCTGCGAATAATGTTATACCTCATAATGTTAGACCTAATACATTGCCTTGATATGTATAGTATATATGGGTATTGGGCCATTTTGGTGTGCATCACAAATTCTATCCCTGCAGGACTGGGAACCAATTGTGGATGACATGGAGACCTGGTTCTATTCTTAAGGTTGATTTTTCTTAGTTAATTTTCTTTTGCACCTAAAATTTTACCAAATCCCTGAACACAACCAGTCCTTAGTTTTTGAAAAAACGAAAAGACTTAGACCTGGCAGGTTCGTTTTCTTTTAAAAATCAAACAGTTTGGTTGTTTGAAAAAAGCATCAAATGCCTGGAATTGGCTGTTATTCAAAACTCAGAGAACTTTTGAGAACTGACAAGCTTTGAACTGGAGGCTTTTACCAAAACATTTAACCAGATAACACTGGAAACAACTGCTAAGAACAATCAAGGAGTTTTCATGAAGCCAACAAAAACCCAAATCAAATTTTTTCTGAGTTTTCTGTTTGAAATAGATTCTTGTTTTCTTGAATCTAAGGCTCAGTGATCTTGGATTCACTAAGGCTGTTCTGGGAATTGGATGAGTCCAACAAGATCAGAGACTGTTCTGAGAACTGAAGCTGGGCGTTCTTGGACTCATCTAATGTCACTCAACAACCACGCTCTCACACACAACCATTGTGTAAATCAAAACATGTATTCATATAATACATCATCATAATTTTGGTTTGCCACTTATGAATTGCAGCTGCATGAGTTTGACATTTGTGGCAATGCCATGACATCCTGCACTTGTACCTCTGACATCACTCGTGAGTCTTCTATGAGCATGATTGTTGATGAGAAAAAAAAAAAAGTCTAGATGGGTAGAATAGTTGTGGCAGCCAAGGAACGACAGAATTGGTAGTAATGGGTGACTTATCCAACTATTACCCCTTAGATTTAGGAGTTGTTGCCGAAGTTTTAGGAGGTTAGGTGAAAGAGATAGTAAACAAATAGGATTTGAACTTAGGTAGTCATCACTTATCAAGGTGGTGCTTGGCTACCTAAGGGGATAGAGACCGGTGTTGTGAAGGTGTCTAGTTTGCAGTGTTAAATCCAATGGTTTAGGTGTAAGCTTTTGTGGCCTAAAGTTGAGTTGGCACCCTTTAGTTGGAACTAGCACAAAGAACAAGATTATGGAGGTAGTCTTTTGCTAGATCTAGAATCAAAATCAAAACCTTGAAAAAACATTCTTGAACATAGGGTCAAGTTAAGTAGGCAAGGACTTTCCTTCTGAAAAGTTGATAAATAGGTTAAACCTAATTGTTTAAATTTAATTTTAATTAGCTATTGAACTCCATATCTATATAGATTCTTGTTTTAATATGCTGTAAAACTTCTTTTGCATTGGGGAATGTGTACATGGAACCAAACTCAATTTTTGATTCAAGTTGAAAGGTTCTTGAATTTGAAAAATGTGTTAAAACTAGAACCAAAAGGCTTAGAAATTGGGAGAACTAAGCTCAAACTCACATTAGAAGTACCCTCAAATAAATGTAAAGCATCACAACCAGGACTAAAAGTTCCTTTCAAAAAGAACCACACAAAGTGAACCAAGTGTAGACAATGCTTGAATATTGTAGCTAGTAGTTTTGAATTGTATTGTGTTTTGAAAACACCATGTTGTTTCATATGAAAACAAGGAAACCATTATTGGAATGTGTTCTATAGTATATTTGCTTTTGAGTAGCTTTTTGTAAGTAGTTCATAGTTTATAAAAGGGTTAAAGCATATAGGATTGTAATGGTAGAAACAACATTATTGAGGCAACTTACTTAATTGAAAATTAGTTCCATATATTAGCTTTGTTTTTTACTGTTGTAAATTGCAGTTTGCTTTTATTTGAACTCCATAACCGATATATATATTCCTTATTTGGAGTTTGTTTATCAAGAGTTATTTTGTTTTTTCTTTCTTAGTGCAAGTAACCAAAGGCTACTTGGAATCTTAATTTAGGCAGATAAAACTTGTGAAGTTTTTGTGGCTTTAATTGAACTATAGTAGATTTATTATTATTATAAACCATCCTTTTATGTTAGCTCATAAGTCTATATTACTACTATTATTAGTCTATTATTTTCAATGAGGCTGTGTGGAAAAGAATTTTTTTTTCAATGATTTTGCTAGTATTGGGCAATTCTTAGAATGAGGGATAAATATTCTTTGATTAATAACTCAAGTATATACCCACTTATTTTTCAATTATTAAAATAACCAAAGAACCAGTTTTACCATATAAATGTGATTCTCAAAAATATTTTTGAAAAAAACCAATTTTTGGTTAGTTCTTTCATGAAAACTACCAATTTTTCAAGGTTTTCGAAATAACCAAAATCAATGGTTCTTTGATTCTAGAATATTTAAAGAACCAAAACCAATGGTTCTTTCAAAATTCAAAGAATTGTCCAACATTGTAATATATCCTTAATTCAATGGAGAAATTCATAAAGTCACTCAAACACAAGGCCAAAATCCCATGTTTGTAGAAAACACAAATTGAAATATGAATTTTTTTGGGTGAAAATTTCAACATTTTTGAAAACAATATCATTAGTTGGAAGCTGCCAAGGTAATAGGGTATAATATGGCCCACCTACATGTTCTGCAAGTGCAAAAGCTAATGTCCAATAGGTTATATAAACTCTAAACCTCAAGCTGCAAACCCCTGACAAAAGTAGGAGAAACTAGCAAGGTCCTATTTTTTGCTTGGTGCTTTTGTTAATAAAGTTGGACAGGTTTACATCATTTTCAAGACGTGTGATGTAAACCTGTCAGACTTTATTGCAATATTAGAAGCAGGGTCGTCTTGTTATGCGCTTTATTTGCATCATTAATTGTGTAAGATATGCTTGGGTAGCGCTTGAAGTCAACAACTTGAACAAAGTTAGTTTGGATTTACTAACTTGCAACCATATGCCATGCAGCTCAATCAAATGACTAAACCCTACACATGGCATCACATAGACTATGTTAGAAATAATTGCATTAACCATTTATTCAACAACCTTATGAGTGGGGAAGGGGAAGTTAGAAGCCATGACCTATAAACAAAAGAATATGGTATATAGCAAAGCTTAACTATGTTCGAATTTGGTTTGATTTGTAATTGTCTTGCTTCATGTTAGCTCCTAAATCAATACATGAATTTGTGCATCATACATTCAAGCCACAAACACATGCATTAACCAACTAGTGAACATGGCCTCCAGGTAGGAAAGTAAAAATTATTATATTTCATCAAGAAAATAAAATGCACCAAAGTTTATTTGTGTTTGAAATTGGTTTCATTTGTGATTGTTTTGCCCCATTTAAACATTTTTTTCAAATATCATGCATTATACCTTTATTATATAGTTGAGTAATTTTGTTGTGAAATTTATTACGCATGTACATTTTTAATATCATTATTCAATTTAATTCATTTTTAGTTTGATAATTACATTGGAATTTATAATTCATTTTAATTTTGAAATGCAAAATGTATGACACCATTTTTAGATATTCATCTAGTTATAATTAATTTATCTAAATTCTCATTAATTTAATTTATAATTTTTTTTGAAATGGTTAAAAATTACATTAGTTTTTATATTTGATTTGGGAAAATTTTCAAGTTTAATAATTCTATTAAATTTAATTTTTAGAATTTTCATAATGAAATGAATTTCATGTTTCAAATCATATAATTCAAATTCACATGTCCTTTGTTTAGTAAAGAAGTTAAGTCTTTACTACTTTTTATCCATATTTTAAAACATTAAATTAAATCAAGTTTCACATGTACGTTAGTTACGTTTTTTCTTTAAATTAAAATATAAAAATTTCAGTTCGATCTTCCATTTTTTCACATGTCATTTTGTTATGTTTCAAAAGTCATCTCATATTTTTGTTTTTATGTGAATGATTAAAAAATAAAATGAGAACATGAGATTCATAATTTACTTTCATTTTTTAAAGACATTGATTCAGAAATTACTCAAATAATATTTTTAATTGTTTTAGTATTGTTAAACATCAAAAGTGACATTATAATCATAATCAGTTAGATAATTGATTTTAGTTACATTAATCAAGTTCAATAATTCCATGGGTTCTGCATGAATCTTTTATCCAACATAATGTCTATTTTGATTAAATAATTAGTTTTTTAAAATCAAAGTAGACATATTTAGTTTTGATTTTATAATCATATTAATTGCAATGTTATTGTTGAAAAAACCTTTTTTTTTAGTAATGCATATAACAGTTCCTTTTGATGTGAACCAACTTTTACAAAACACTTCAATAAGACACAAGTAATTGTAAACTTCAAAATAAACTCCCACAATATCCAACCCAACCTAACACACCATCAACTTGATGAATTTCTTGCATCCATGTCATTCACTTCTATACCATCACTTTGAGTGGGTGCAAGAATGAGTGGATCAATTTTTGGTTACTTGGTTAATTTTGTCCTTGTAATGACCATATTCAATAAATGAATTTGGAAATTTGTCTATAGGACTTAGTTTGAGGATATTAACTTAAATATGTATTTGTTGCACTTTTAAAATTTTCATAATCTAGAAAGCCATAAGAGGGATGAACTTTTAAAGTCAAAAATTATGGAGTGTAATCATGGCAATAATTTTTTATATGAATTTTGAAATAGTCCAATGACTTTTGATGTGTTTATTATGGATTTGATTTTGGTAAGATAACATATTAAGAAAACTAAATTTGATTTTTTTGCATCATGGCATTTGTGAGGTTTTACTTATGGACTTTGAACAAATTAAAAATAGGGGTTTTTCAAAAGTCCATACAATGTTTTAAAAGGAAGGGTTTACTCTTGTGCACACATGTTAGAAAAAGGGACCTCCAATTAGACTTTAAATCCAATGGAGAAAATGCTTAAATACTTGATTCATTGGTTGTTGTGATGTTGGACATCATGGATGTTTTTTTCTTGCTTTCAAGATCTTTAGGTGCTTTTCTTTTCTGAAAAGAAATCTTTTGGCACCTTCCTTAGTATGTTTAGGTTGCTCATCCTTGGAGCTACATGTTTCATTTTTGCATATGTCTTCTTCAACGTCTTTTGTAACCTCTTTTAGAGCATTGACTTCATGATGCATACCTACTTCAATGGTTTTCCCAACATCAAGATCACATTGTAGACTTGTTGGTGGCAATGACATCTCTAAAATGAATTAATGCAAAGAAATATCACACTGTAATAAGATGGTAAACTTGAAATTAATTCCACATGACATTGTAGAAAGTACAAAAGAAATTGTTGATTGGTTTATCCTACGATTTTAGTCTACTTGTGGAAAAAAAAAATTCACTTGATCTATCATTGATTTGTAATTGCAAAGGATTTGTGCAACTTGTGAACTTTTTTGCTACCTTGAACAAACCCTTGTACACATTTGCACTAGATTGCACCACATTAGCATTGTTGTCCACAACAAAATGAGGTTTCAAAGGAAATTATGCTTCTCAACTAGGTGTTGTGGACATGATGGAGGTTTGATTCTAGGACATCTTATGTGTGACCCTAAACCAAAGGGACTTTGGCTATTAATTATTAAACTTTACCTTTTGTTGAGTCTATGAAACCCAACACTTGTAGATCCTAGTTCAGTGTGTTTCAGCCCCAATAGTTTGCTTACAATATCATCAACAAAAACCAGTTAGGTCCATTCATGATTGGGGTACCAAAAAAGGAATGTATAACTGAAGATGAACTACAAAGGACAACTTTGGATTTTTGTTTTATCTTACATTATTATAATTGTAGTGGATTGTTGTATGCCAATAATTAAAATGACATCTTCTTAAATTAATAAAAATATTTTAAAATAATTTGGATATTATGTGAATGTCCTTTTGAATCTTGTAAACTAAAGGAATCAAGTGTCCAAAGTTTTTTTTAATAAAAGTAATCAAAAGGAAGGCATAAAATCATACAATGATTTCAATTTTTTTGTACAACAAAAACATGGCCCCTTTTATGAAAGTACATGTTCATTGGATGAACTTGATGAAAAACCAAATCATTCAAAATTTTCAAAGTCTTGAAATTTTGAAGGAAAGGGTTGCAAGACAAAGGACTCATTTTAAAAACCATTTGATGAAAAAAAAATGTTCAATGGGTTGAAAATGTCTAGTTTTAGATGTAGGTCACATGTGAAGGAAATAAACATGCCAAAAAACATGTTTGGTTGTCCATTGAAACTCATTTTGGGATTTTTTGCATTTCTGGCATTAAACTAAAATATTGATACACAATTATGTATGATGTGAAAAATCACCATTAACACATGAATTATCTTATATTGAACTATCCAAAATTTCTCATTTAAGTTTATTTCATGTAAATGTTATTTATAAAAAATAGCTTAAAAAAGTCTTTAATTTTTTTTTTCCTCTTTTGGTACCCCAATTATGAATGGACCCAGCTAAATTATGCTAGAATTGAAATTCCTTTTGCAAAAAAATGATTTATAGGCCTTTATAGAACAATCAATTAAGGCTCTTTGCAAAATAATCACCTAGGCCCTTTGTAAAATAAATCAATCAAAAGTGAACACAAAACAGAAGAACTTTAATTACAAAAGATATTCAAATACAGAAATTAATTCACATCATGAGTCTCATGCACAAAACAATCATTCATGGCTATCTACAACATGTATTCAAGGCCTTTGTAAAATAAAGCAATTGAAAACATTTAAACAAAACAATTCAAAATTCCACCTACAAAACATAGTCAAATTCACAAAATATTTTACACAACTATCCATGAGCCTCATGCATAAAATAGCCATTCATGGCCATTTGCAAGTAGTCAAGGCCTTTGTGAAATAAAATAATCAAAAGTAGAAAAATAAAAGAACTCTAGCTACAAAACATATTCAAATTCACATTACTTCACACAACTGTCCATGAGCCTCATGCACAAAATAACCATTCATGGCCATCTACAGAAGTAAAACAAAAAAACTTTAGTTATACAACATATTTAGATTCACAAAATTACTTTAGCACCTTAGTTTTTACGTAGTATGCATTTAAAGCTTGTATGTATATTAAATACTCTTATGTAAATATGTAATTAAACATGCCCAACAAGCTGAAACACTCATGTGTAATTTTTTTTTTATGTATTGATAGTTTATAATTATTAGGTGCAACCAATAAAACATTGTAGGAAGCTTTCATGTGTGTTTATTTCAGGTTCAATCTACTTATGTATTAAAGACAAAATTGTGAAGCACCTTCACAAGCTATTAGTGTGCTTATCTAGTACTGAAACACCTTCACAAGCACTTAGTGTGCTTATCTAACATTGAACCACCCTCACAAGCACTCAATGTGTTTGTCTAGTACTGAAATAACCTCACAAACATTCAATGTGCTTATACAACACTAAAGCACCCTCAAAAGCACTCAGTGTGCTTATCCAATACTGAAGCACCTTCACAAACACCAAATGTGCTTATCCAATATTGTAGCACCCTCACAACACTTAATGCACTTATCCAATATTGTAACACATTCACAACATTCAATGTGCTTATCCAATATTAAAGCACCCTCATAAACACTCATGTGCTTATCCAATATTGAAGCACCTTTACAAGAAATCAATGTGTTTATCAAGTATTAAAGCATCTTCATAAACACTAAGCATGCTTATCTAGTATTGAAACATCCTCATAAGCACGTACTATTCTTATCCAATACTAAAGCATTGTCACAAGCACTCATTGTGCTTAATTACTACTTATGTTACTTATGCAATAAACACAACATGCAAAAACATCGTGGTAAGCATTCATGTGCTTTTGCAATGTGCCTTATACTTGTACATTTAATTAACACACAACAACTTATGGATTGTTTACAACATTAAATAGTAAGACCCTGTAAGGAATGCACATGTTAAATAAAAGCAACAAGGAATAATCAAACTTGAAGAAAAAAGGCAAGGACCTTTCCAAGCCATGACCCATGAATTTTGTAACTTGTTCTAATTTCAAAGACTACAACACTTAAACTTGTGAGTCTTCATATTCAAGGACTAATAAAATTGATGGGACTCAAAAGAAGGATTTCAAGGACTCAACATCAAGAAATGACATAAATTCCAAGATATAAATGTGGTCATTTTCAATTCATTGCAATTCTTCAAATAAATATTAAAATGTGGTTCAATGTATAAAGTGCTTACCTAAACGAACTAGTGCTACTATTGATTGTTTCAGTGACTCTTTCATGGATTCTTGCATACCTTCATGATTCAACTTGTCATACAAAGCTTGCATTTCCTCATCTTGACCACAAAATCCCCAACTCTTCCACTAGTCAAGATGCAAAGTTGAGCCACAAACCAAACATTTATTTGAAGACTTTGTTACCTATGCAAGGTAGAAGGGGTGATATGCATGCTTGCAAGAGGTCATTACAAAATCATTATAGTGATAGCCCCTATTACAATAGCCATAAGGGGTCAAATTGAAGAATTATTTTCCATAGTCTTTTGACATTAGAGGATGCAAAATTGGCTTTGGACAAAATGAAATTGCACCCATTAGGTTCATCTCTTGAAGTTGTACCCCACAACTTTCACTTCTAATTGTAACTAATCAATTGTAAAACTTGCGTTAGCTATGGCATCGTCCATTTTTGACTATTCAACTTCTGCATCTTGAAAGAGGTTTTCTCCTTCGATTACTAATTATTTCTTATCCACTACAGTAAATTTAACCATTTGATAATCAACTCATAGTTTGAACACAAGAAAGACTTAATTTCCAAATTGGTGAGATTTTGTTGCAAGGGTGAAAGCACATTAAGGTGTCACAATTTTAGCATATTAGAGTCCCTTTTCAAAGTCATTTTCTAGTGTAGTTGAAAGCTAGCTTAAAATATGAATATTTAAATGATATTGGAAGTAACATCTTTTTCCATTTCCAGTTTCAAATCATAATGTTGTAAGACATATAAAAAAATATCACAAAAGTTTTTTAAATGCTTAAAAGGGTTTATATAATAATTATAGTTTTTGGGATTTTAAAAAGTCCATAGCATAATAAATTAAAATCACATTCCATTCAGTCAATGGATCTTTAGTTTCTTAAACGTATTCATCCAATGTCCCAAAGTTTCAAAGACATAAGAGTAACACATTGTAAGATAAAAGTCCATATCCATGAGTTTTGCAAGTGTGACAAAAAATGTGGGCAAATCTAAAAAGTCCATTACTTATTGGCTATCCATGATTTTGATTTGATTTTTTCATTCTTGAAAGGTTGATTATGATAACTTCAAATAAGTGAATCCCTTTTTCATTATTTCAATGAATTTTATTTATTTGTATCTAAAAAATACAGGAAAAACCACCATTGTGACGTCCATATAAGGTCACTGTAATGTGCAAACACTTGCAAAGAATTTTCAGCTCCAAGTAGCTCTATTGGAGTATTTACAATTTCCACCTTTTGTTTGTAAGCCTTCACCTACAAAACAAAAGTTATAGTTTATGAAAAAAAATTCACAACTACTATGACTAATGCTAAAGAAAAAAATATTGAATTTGAATTGACACAACTTGAAGAACCTTAGTTACCATGGCTAATGTGAAAGAGAACCAAGTTTTTAGGTTGACACAAATCTGTCAAACATAATGATTGCCAAAATGGACATCAACACAACCACAAGTAATGATAAACAATCATTTACAACTATTTCATAAGGATTATAGACTCACCTCTTCTTCAATCACAGAATTTTCCTATGTCTTACCCTTTAGCTTCAATTCATTAAAGACGAGTACTTTTTAAGCTTGCAAAGCTTGGCACTTTTGATTTGCCATCGTGAACCTATGGCTAATGAGGTTCTCTCCCACCTTTATCTTTTGTGTTCCAAGTGTTTTATCATCACTTGTCGCAACCCCACTTGGAGGGAAGTGTGAGGATGAAATTCACACTCCCGAAATTGGGACTTGGGAGTCCTATGGGATTCCCAAAATTTCAGAGTTTGATTGCAGGGGTCAAAACGCCTCGCATTGGGGTGTTCCTTATATCATTGAAAGCTATTGAAGTGTAGATGTCGAAAATGGCCTTGCATGGGCCATTTGGACATATGTAGCACAAGTTATGGCAAAAAGAAGGGTCGAGAGTCAAATTGGCAATTTGACTCCCGACCACTAAAAGTCGGGAATCGACCCGACCCCAATGCGTGCAGGAGAAGTGCAACACACCGTTGAAAAGCTCTTGAGGAGAGCTACAATGTTGCTTTAGACCTCATCTTGATTGGAGGTTTGAGCAAAAAGTTATGATCGATCAAAGTCTCGGGAGTCTAAACTAGGATAGTCTCGAGACTCCTCCTTGGGAGTCCTGGGACAAAAAGCCATTCGGATGTGGGTACCATGGAGATACAAAAAATATACTATATGGGGAAAGGTGGTGGCTTCCTTTGAGTCCGGGCTGTGGTGAATCAAGTGAGTCCAGAGTTGCCCGTGGTTTGTCTTAGCACCAAAGGTGTTCCAAAATGTGAACTAACCAACTTATTGGTTGGTTTGATGCATGTTCGAGTAAGTGAATAGCTTGTCACTTCTTCCTAGTCCCATCCTGGAGCTTCAGCACGCCCCTCTACCCCTTCTAGTGCTGAGAGCTGGGAGCATGCCCCAAGTTCCTCACAATTCCGCTATGAGAGTAACTTAAACCCAACTTGGGTTTAACTAGGGACTTGGGAGCACATCATCACTTGTGAACGCTTCAAGAGCTTAGAAAGAAATGAAATAACATTAACAATTTTTTTCAAATCCTTTGTTATAACACTGTAAGGACACAACCCCTTCTGCATTTTCGAGTTTTTCATTAGTTGTAAATGGCTTTTGGTCAAATGTCTATTGACATAAAATGTTCAAGTGGTATGTGGAGCATTCATTTATGTGCCCTTTGATTTCAAAGCCACAACCTCCACCTTTTGAGCTTTCTCCTTGGCCATGTAGACAACATCAATAGCCCAATTCACATCATGATTTTTCTCCTTTGCTATGTACCTTTTAACAACCCATGAAGCAAAATCATTGTTGGTGATCATAGATGTGCCATAAATTTTCCAACATATTTTCACAAGGTATTTTTTGGTGTCAAGACACAAAAATAGGTTTGTGTTCTTCTACCTTAGTTGTTTTAGTGGATTGAAAACCTCGTCTATGTTTAATTCAATGACATGTCACTTGTTATATCTATTCGAGGGTTCATCCCCATGTTGTTCAATTCCTTCATGGTCACAAAATAATTCTCTATTTGCAAATTATAATTTACAAATTCCCATGGAGGAAACTCTAGGGTTCCCCTTTCCTTGGACTTTGTTTTTTTCTCCTTCTCTTCTTTCATTGTGTACATTAGGTAGGGACAAGCAAATCTATCTCTGTATAGGTCAAAAAACTAAACTAAAATCATAGAATCACAAGTGCATTTGACTAATTTATAACGCAAATTAAAGCTCCACAACCAAAGTCAAACAGTGCAAAGTTTCGATGAACACAAAATATCACTACTACAAAATGTGTGTGCAGTTCATTAGACCCCATTCACTAGACTAATAAATTCACTACTTCTTTATTGGTCCATGTTGACGCACTCCCAACTCCTTAAGGGACTCAAATGTGAGCCCAAGTAGAAAGCAGCGCAAAAAGGAAGAGTCGGAGCATGCTCCCTAGCTCACAACACTTTGTGGGGTAGAGGGGCGTGTTGGAGCTCCGGGATGGGACTAAGAAGAGTTGACAAGCTTCACTCACTCACATGGGCCTGCACACAACCCACACATAGTGGTTAGTGCATAGTTGGAGCACCCTTGGTGCTAGGATGAGCCACGGGCAACATGGACTCACAAGACTCATCACGGCCCGGACTTGGGGGAAGCCACCACCCTCCCCCCTTATAGTATACTTTGCAGCTCTCCACGAAGGCTACATCCAAATGGTTATTTTTCCCGGGACTCTCGAGTGGGAGTCTCGAAATCCCGCCATATGGGACTCCCGCAGCTTTGGAGACCCATAACTTTGCGAGTAGACCTCCGATTGAGGTGCGGTCTTAAACAAAGTTGTAGCTCTCGTCGAGATCTTTTCAACGATATGTGGCACGCCCCCTGCAGCTAAGTAAATCGGGTCGATTCCCGACTTTTTGTGGTCGGGAGTCAAACTTGCAATTTGACTCCTGGCCCTTCTTTTGGCCATTACTTACGTTTTAGATGTCCAAATGAGCAATGAAAGCCCATTTTAGACATCTACTTTCCAAGATCTTTTCAATGATATAAAGAACGTCACAATCCATTAGGTTTTGACCCCTGCAATTGCTCTCTGAAGTTTCGGGAGTTCAACGGGACTCCATCTCCCAAAGTGGGAGTTGCCTTGGGAGTGTGAGTGTTCACTCCCTCACACTTTCTTACACTCCCGGGAGTATGTGATGTGACTCCTCGGCTTCCTCTTGGCTCGCAACCTTGTAATGCCTTTGCCTTGACTCCCGGGCTTCCTTCCTTTTGGCCCGCAACCTTGCAACCCCTTTTGCCTTGGCCGCAAGCCCAAAGCTAGGGTTGCGACATTGCAAGTCTGAAAACAACACCCCCATCCTAGAGATTCCTTTGAGGGAGAGTATCGAGCCCTCCTTCATGGAAACTCTTATAAGCTTTGCAAGAACACAAGTTGAGGGTGCGAGTCAAAAAATTACTTCCAAAGGAAAGGGAAAGTTGAAGGAGAAAGTGATCGAACCTCCTTCCTCCAACGCCTTTGTTGGGGTTCCTTTGAGCCAAACTTTATAGACAATAAATGATATGAGGAGAGAAAGAAGGGCTACTACCCCACCTGTTCTTCCCACCCATCCTCTTGGTGGAGTTCGAAGCACTGAACATGGATCACTCCAGTTTTTTCCATCTTGCCCAAGTCTAATTTTTGTTACCTCCAATAAGCCTCCTAGCTTTCACCACAAGGTCCTCCCGTTCTCACGGCATTCCATTGTGGCAACCAAGATCTCATCCTCAATTTGGCCCGTGGCATATGAAACAATCTTTAAGTTCAATCACAAGGTATGTTTACATTACATTCTCTTTCCCTTTACAACATAGATTTATTAGTTTGTCCTAGTTGCACTAACTTTTTTCTTCTTTTTATGTAAATGAATCTTAGTGGCAAAGTTTAGCTTGTCTTTGTAAACATTCCTGGAAACCTCCCTGTTCTTTTCGTATCTAGGAACCCAAATGATATTCCTACATGGAACATGAAAGTTGATGAATACATTATTGGAGTCTTTGACTTTGCCTAAATGTTATTAGCTTTTGATGGGGTTGTCTTGTTATTTCACTTAGATCACATTAGAGTTTTGAAGGAGATCAAATCTTATTTGCAGAATTATGGCTTTAGATATGGATGAAGTGGGTTGTGGTGAACTCACTGCCACTTATGAGTAATGAGGACCCAACTCTCAAGGTTCCATCTCAATCCACTGAACTCTATTTGTATTTTTTTTCTTCTCAACTTTATCTGAAATCTATTTTTAATTTTACAAACTTTCCTCAATTGTGCAACTTTTTTTGTTAAAAACCCTAATGTGACCTCCTTGGGCATTGGGATATTTTTCTTTTCCTCACCATTAAATGAGTTTGTGAACAACTCTATTGATGTTCAGAATGAGGACATGTTATATAATTGGACAAATAGGGCCTCTATGTCTATATCTAAGGTTGGCAGACCTTTCAGGGTCGCAAAGGAAATGGATCCTGCTACTATTTAGACCTTGATTGATGTATGTCCCAAGATAGGATCCTTTATTACAAATTTATCTACATCCACAAGTTTAAATTCTTCTTCAAAAAATTCATTCATAATCTTTGCATCAAAATTTGTCTAACCATTTTTCACCTTGCAAGCAGCACTGTAAGGGCTTGCCAAAGCCTTGGGTACCACATCTTGGCTTTGGAGTTGGATACGAAGGTTCTTACAAAGGTGCTAGAGCCTCTCGTTGAAGTGGCCATGCTTGAGCTTGACACTGAACATGTTCACAACTTCGATATTGTCTCTCTTGACAAGAAATGTTCCAAGAGGTTGTTTGATTATGAATAAGTTGTCCACTTGCATCAATATTATACATTTCTTCAATTCTTTTTATTGTGTGTCGCACACTTTCCTCTCTTTTTATTTGTAAAATGTTGTCTCCACCAAATAGCTTATTTGTATTTGGGGAAGATGAGATGCTCCAAGATTCAACCATTTTTTTTCTACCATTTGTTTTCATTAATGGCTTTTCTCCTTCATGGATAGTTTCATGAGGTTACCATCTCGGAGTTATAGCTTTCATTGATGATGAAGCATTAAAAGATGTTTAGGATTTGTTTTTGAGCTCAGGGGTGGATCAATGGGTTTATGAACCCATTGGGTGGTCCTAAGGTTGGGTGGAGAGCTCTAATGATGTTTTTATCATTAATAGAAAATAACCCTTTTTTAACCAAAATGTTTTCAATTGCATTTCATTTGCAACTGCGTTGCAACTAGGATTTTTTAATTAAAAATAATAATATTGGTGATTCCCATTTAAATCGACTTGTTTACATAATTGGTAAATAGTAAAAAGTAGTTTCAATTGGGTGGACAATCGCTGAATATTCCTAACATCAACAAAATCTTTTCAATTGGACAGCCTACACTTTTGATGGATAATAAGAAGCACATCCTAATTTCGTATGTGTGCTAATTTCACTAGTTTAGTATTCAACTATCATTAGTGACACCATCAATTAACAAATGGATGATAAATGTGTTAGGGGTTGGATGAAACAAAAATGGATTGCATAAAGGAGATAACAGATGAATGCAAATGACTTCAACTAATGGATCGCCATTAATGAAAATAAGTGGTAATTATCATCTAGAATATCAACATTGAATCCATGTACAACTAGTTACAAGCATGTTATAATCAGGCAACATATGGATGTTAAAATGTCATAAAACATTTTATATATCAAAATTTCAATTGATTTAAATATTTCTTGACACTGTCATCATCAATGTCAATGTCTAAGCTCAAAACAAGTTCATTAGCTCCCAACAGTGGGAATAGAACTTTTTGAAGACGAGGCTTTGTGGGTGTTCCAGAACATCTGGACATTGGTGAGCCCACATCCATTGTTATTTTTTGAAATCCAAAATGAGATGTTGAAACCCAAAATTGACATTTCAAATCCATTTTTTTTAAAAATGCATTATTTCCCCTTTCTTTGTTTCCTTTTCCCCCATCTTCTTATTTTTTCAATTTTATTTGAATTTTTAAAATCCTTCATTTTTTGTTTCTATTAATTGTTACTTTTTTTAGATGTAAGTGTTTTTGTTTTTCTTAGATCATGTCAATATTCAAATTGTGGTGGGTGCTTGATGAAGGATAAACGGCAGATTGAGGAGTCAAGATTTTATTTTTTAAAGTAAGTAACTTTTTCTTTTAGGGAGGTTCAAATTATGTGAATATTTTGTGATTGGTTTTTAAATGGGATCATTCCATCATTTGACTATGCCTATGATTATTTTGCAAAGTCACATGAACAACCTTGATTATAGCCTCCATCAACTTATACAATGTAAAGCATGCCACTAAACTAAATTAGGTATTCGATTAAATATTTTTTATTTATCTACTTCTCATTATTTTAATTTCCTCATGGTTTTGAACACCATACTTGACTTTGTTCACCTCTAATTATAGTGCTTGCATGAGGGTAAAGAATGAGTATGTGATGTTACCTGTTTGTTGGCATGTGAGGTAGAAACTTGTTTGGAGGGGCATATAGACTCATGCCCATGTGTTAGTTAAGTTCAACTAACCTTCTTTCTATACACATTATAGTCTGAACCTTTACCTCCTAGCTGCGCATGCCCTTTTCCAAAGTAAGTGTGTTTTCCCATGCTTTTAATGAATAAGCTTGATGTTATGAACAATGTTTATGATGGCAATGGCTCTAATGTTTAAGATGAGTAGTGGCTTTAATGTTCTCAATTAAGAAAGTTCTTATTATTGAACTTTCTTTTTCATCTTGCTTTTGCATCCAAGTTCTTGCATTTCTTTACTACGATCTAATATTTGGGGTTTAATTTGATAACTCATTTATATCTACATTTAATGCATGTCCTTTTTTGTTGGAAATCGAACAATGCATATTATTGTAATGACATATAGATGTTTCTAATGAAAGGGAATGGGAGATAGGCAACAAATTTTATATAGGTATTATATGAATTGATGTCAAAATATTCTTTGTTTCAGGCTTATGGACTAGATTTGGCATACACCAGAATGCTTATGACATAATCATGGAATTAGTGTTGAACCTTCTCCAATTGGGCAAAGTGGTGAAGTTGGTTGTGCCACTGATGCTATTGATTAACATTACAACAATGTATCAGGTATTATCTATTCCCCATATTCTTTATGTTCCTTATAGGATCACCATTGTGCAATCCATCTACATGGTTCAAGGATTTCCTTTTGCATTAACTTGTACATATATTACGTGTGGGCACAAAGATGTTTACACTTTTTGCAAATCTAATTTTTAAAAAACTATTGCTTCGTGGTTGGATAGAGAATATTGGTATTTGTGAACATTGGAAAATTGTGAATTACAAGATTACATTAAAGATGCTACCTAATACAAGGTAATTTTGTCTCATATGATTACATGGTATTGATGGTAATTTATAGTGCAGATGGTGAAGGACAAGAAAAGTCACCCATGTGACTCATTTGAAATAATTTGTTTGGAATGCAAATTTGAGTTGTTTTCATTATTGAACTTGGTGGTTGTGGTATTCATGGCTAGTTCAGTATGTCCAATATGTCCATTATGTCACAGATAGAATGGTTAGTCCATTATGTCCAATATGTCCATTATGTTCCATCATAGTTTGAGATATTCCAATATGTCCAATATGTCCAATATGTCAAATATAATCCAATATACTCCAATATACTCCAATATAGTCCAACATATTCCAATATGTCCAATATAATCCAACATGTTTAATATAACTCTTGAAAGTAGTGTTACATGCATGACTCATGGTTAGCTAACCTTATTCATGGGTTTTATATTCATGCTTTTAAATAGTCACTTGTGCAATATCATGTGCAAATTTGTTAAGTTCACATGAAGACACATCTTCCTTGATCCTATGTTATGGTTGGAATGCAAGAACTCAAAATACATGTTTCATTGATTATGTTGCTCTCCATGGTCTTTTAGTGCTCCATTGTGGGGAAGGAAGTAATCAAGGTCCCAAGGATAATATTTTACTCACCATATATTTGCACAATTGTTGTTTATACTTGTAAAAGTTCTTTGGTTCATTACAAACTAAAAATGGCTTTGGTTGTAGGTGTGGATTGCCAAGCCAAGCTAATCAGAATCAAATCAGATGCAAAAAATCAAGATGCATGTGTTTATATAATTGTTTGTTTTAAATCTTGTAGATCTAAGAAATTGAAAATGAGACAAAACTTGTTGCACATAAAGATCTGCACATTGTAATTTTCTCTACTTTGTCACTCTAGGTTGTTCTTCAAACTTGTAGTGCCCATGGTTCTCCTCTTCCACTATCTTTTGTAATAGATCTAGTTCTAAGTCTTCATGAACTATTAACATGGCAATTGGGTAGGTTCATGGTAATTAGATACACAAATATGATCATTATTAAATGACTTCCAAAGGAAGCCCATATGTATTCATATGTAGTATAATTCTTGAAAAACTTTGTTTCAGTTTGACATTTTTCATGATTCTAAAATCATAAAATTTTCTTACATAGCTTGAATGATAGTGCAATGGTACATATTACAAACAATACTTTACAATCATGTACTTGGTCTTTAGATGCAAGATGTAGCCCTAAATTAATTTGACTTTAAAGCCCTATGCTTAAGAAAATTACAGAATTACAAAAAAATTGCACAATTACCATTACATAATTGTGTGATTTTGTAGAAAACTTTTGTTCAAAATTGTAGTTTATTGTTCAAAATTATAGAAAGAACATATTAAGAACTATTCACCTTTTAGAATCATTCACCAGTTTGTGAAGCTCAAAGTTAACATTGGTTTATATTATCCCACCCAAAAGAAAAGACTTGTTTTTGCCAGAGAAGGCTTGTTTAACCACAGAACTAAAAGAGCTTATGCAAAAGTCTACAGCAAGGACAAGGTTGACTAAAAAAAATGAACAAAACAATTGTTGATCAAGGAATTGAATTTAGTGCAAATAGTCACCATAGGTCCTTATCACATGTGCACAGATGTGTGACAAGGACTGGGTGAATGAATCCCAACAAATAATACACTAATTGGGTAATGATGCTAAACATTTCAATATAAAATTTAAAAGGCCAAGGAATGTGGGTTTGAATGGAAAGCACACAAGACCCAAAGCCCATCTATGTTTTTTCCATTAGTATACAATGCTACAATTCACAAGGTTCTCTAGAATGCACATTCCAATAGAGTTCTTGTTCTCTTGAATTGCATATTTGCTTTCTAGGCTAAAGACTTCTAGGTATTGAGAAAATAGAATTTGACGATAGCTTACTAAACTCCAACATTATGTGATGGGTTCATCCAATGAAATCCCAAGAGCTATTGCCATTCTTTTATCAATTATACTTGCCAATACAGAAAGACAATAACAAACACTTCTTCCACTCAATATGGATAGGGGGACTTCAGGAAAAACAATCATGCATTTAAATTTCATGGGTAGATGAATGTGTATTTGCAAGCATCAATTTACATAATAAACAACATTTTGTCCAAAATGCTTGGAGATTAAACATCTTCCTACTAGTATATTAAACCTACAAAGGTATATAAAAGCTAAAAACAAAAAGACCATGCATTATGGTTGGGGCAGGGTAGATATTCAATGAAAAGCCCCTCTAATGACCAAGCAAAAAATCCATAACCTCCTTACTAAATAGAAAGCCTCCAAAATAGTGAAATTTTCACTTGCACAACGATAACCCATAAAATCACATATGTAAGTGCCACATTAGATTCTTTTGGTAGGAAAAATGAACTTGATAGATCCAAAATGTGTGGGATGGTAACTAAGTTTGTTGTAGATCCTACCAAATTAGAAATCTATTTATGTACCTCATTTAATCACTTCAATTTTCATTGTGTTGTTTGCTTGCAAACTCAATTTCTTGCATCCGTAGCCTGAGTTGTGGTACCTATAGACACTTGCAAAACTACAATTTTGGTGGAGGATTTCTTCTTCTTCTTCAATGGGCTCTCCACTATTTGATCATTAAGGTGCGATTTATCTGACCTCCTTCTACTATATGTACATGTACATTCCTTCTCCTCCTCCTTCAACTCCTCTTCATCAATCTGGTCTTCTTGGATGTCATGATCCAAGGTGAGGGCCTTCTTCACACCTTTCTTACATTTGTGGTCTCGGGAAATAGGTTTTGGCAGTTGTGCAAAGTCCCAATCATCTACCTTATCATTTTCATTTTTTTTTTCAGAGGGGGGAAGTTACTGCTTTGCATTCCACTAGTCCAATCTTTACTACATGAAGCTTAATGCTTCCAACATATGGGCTAATAATATTAGACCTTGTAAGTTGTAAGCGCCATTGCTCATGATGAGCTGAAAAGGAGATGGATGTTTGAGTTAGGTTTGCCATGGAAAATGAATGAAATCAAAGGAAACTTATGGTGAATGAAGGAAATTACACACATTTAACCTAAGCTTTAATTATAAGTTATGTTGAAGCTTCATTAGCTACAAAAGGTTGAAGGCTATTTTTAAATGTCTAATCATGGACTAGGCCATTTGACATCTTGTAACATGCTCTAAAAAAGAAGGGAAGTTCAATAGAAATAAATAGGAATAGTATGGGCAATATATTCAACAAATATCAAATCCAAATTTGGTAATCAGATTCTAAACCAAGATGCAACAATTGAATTGATCTAACACCTATACAACAATAACCCTAGACAAAGATGGACAACATAGATCTAGTAGTTCAATATTGATCCCATACCCTACTTATTGATAGAAATCACAAAAGCATCATCTTTATTCACATCATTATTGGAATCACAAATGTTTTCCATTTTTGATGCCATCTGGAGCACATCGATGTGATCACACCTTTATTCTTGGAACACATTGACTATAGAAAAACCAAAATTTGAATAGATCACAAAAGCATTATCCCTAAATAATCCACATGTTATATACCAAATCTGTAATCTTCAAATAGATTTGAAATAAATAACAATTAAAGTGGAAAAAGGAAATATAGTATACACAACATATAATTACAACTTACAAATAAGTTTTAGATTATCAAATGCCATCTATGTCAAATTGGTGTCCATTAGGACAATGAATTCTCATTAATCCAAACTTGTAGGACAACTAGATATGTCCATTTGTCTATAACTAAATTGACTTAATTAGTTCACATCTTTTTTAATTAGTTCACGTCTTCTTTGATAATAACCTTAGTGGGGTGGAATTAGTATCAAACTATGATTTAGAATCCATGGAATGCATGTTGGATAGTTAACAACAATGGATGGACTATGCATAGACTTTGTAAGGTTGCACAATAATTTGGAATGGACTATTCTGGATAGCAAGCAACAAAGAATGGACTTTATACAAACTCTACAAGGTTGCACAATAATTTTGAATGGACTACTTTGGATAGTAAGCAACAAAAAATGGATTCTATAAAGACTTTGCAAGGTTGCAGTAATTTGAATGGACTATGTTGGACAATAAGCAACAACAAATGGACTTATAGTAAACTTTGCAAGGTTTAGGTAATTTTGAAGGGACTATGTTGGATAGTAAACAATAACAAATGGACTCTACATGGACTTTGCAAGGTTCAAGTATTCTTTAAGGGACTATGTTGGACAATAAGGAATAATGAATAGACTCTACAAGATTGTAGGTATTTTGAAGGGATTGTGTTCGAAAGTTAGGAATAATGAATATACTCTACAAAGTTGCAATAATAATGAAACAATTATGTTGGACAATAAGGATATAATAGATTTTGCAAGGTTGCAATATCTTTATATGAACTTGGCTTACCTAACATGAACTCCAAGGAACTTACAAGGAATTTTGAACATACATTATAGAGGTCTAAACACCAATGGATGGACTTTGTTTAGGTAAAAAGAACTATGAATGGAACCAACTTTTTGATTCTGCATAAGTTCAAAGGTTCTCTGCTAGAAGTTCAATTGAAGTCCAAAAATTCTGTTGCTAGCAATTGGATATGATTATTTGACTATAAGTATGTATATATGGACTTTTATGATTTCACTACAACATTTGGTTTCTACTTCAAAGGATGGAGGGGAAGCATGGACTTCAAGAATGCAAATAAATCTAAAAACTAATTAAGGAGATTATTAACACTTGTAGAATGAAGTCTATATGCATCTAGCATTGAGCTTCAAACATTACAATGTTCACTACTATGGCAATTGTATATTTGTGTAATGTAACCTAACCCTAAACAAAGCTACCTTCCATTGACACAATATGAATTCAATGAAATCCAAGACAAAATGCATTACTACAATCTTCAATTTAATTGATTGTTATGATAAGTCCACATTTGAAAAAAAATGAAAGACATCAAAACCTCAATTTATCAGCATGTTCAAAGGATTTAAGTTAATTAAGTACTTTCCAAGGTTATACCCAGAAGTCCTGGATTTGCTTCTTTTGCTTTCTCCTTTTCAGAACTAGGCTTTTTGATTCCAAATAATGTCCACCAATTTATAAGCATTTCCTCTTCACAATGCAAACACTTTGAAGAAGTTGAAAAATGACTGAATGCACACCAAGAGTGGTAAGGATATTTATAAGAAGCAAGTTTGCAATCCCATGAAGGAGCAAAACCTTTAAGGAAAAATGAACATGGCAGTATTAACATAGTAGAAGTCAAAATTGGTGAAACATCATTCTCCATAATTTTTTTTGGCAAAGGCGATGGATTAAACATTAGACATTGTTTGCCACTTTTCATGCATTGAATTTGGGTGCAAAGTGCACACTTTTATCGTTTCCACACATCCATCTTACTAGTAACCCTCCTCCATGCTCTACAAACATCTTTTGTGTTGTTGCCATTCAAGTGCAAGTTTGAAACTTACAGTGTTATGGCATCCAACTGTTGGTGTGATTTCAAAATTGTATCATTTTTTTTTCTAATAAGGCCTTCATAATCCTTGACCTGGTCGATAGCCTTCACAAGTTCAAGAGCGATGTCGTCTTTAGCTTTCACAAAAGGGCAAAAGCACATTAGGGTGTCATAATTTTGGCAGATTAGAGTTCTTTTTCAAAGTCCCTTTCTAATGTAGTTGAAAATTAACTTTAACTATGAATATTTAGATGATATTAAAAATAACATTTTTTTCCATTTCCAATTTAAAACCATGATGTTATAAAACATATAAAAAATATTTCAAAATAAATTATTTAAAAATAATTATTTTTACATGCTTAAAAAACTTTTAAGATAATTACAATTTTTGGAATTTAAAAAAGTCCATAAGATAATAAATTAAAATCAAATTCCATTCATTCAATGGATCTTTAGTTTTTAAAACATAATTCATCCAATGTCCCAAAATTTCAAACACATAAGATTAACACATTGTAAAATAAAAGTCCATAAAGTTTTGTAGGTGTGACAAAAAATGTGGGCAAAATTCAATAGTCCATTACTTATTGGCTATTCACAATTTTGATTTGATTTTTTCATTTTTGAAAGGTTCACACCTTCTTTGAGTTTCGCGTTGATCAATGATTAAGATGAGTGAGGGAAAAAATAAGTACAATAAGATTTCAAAAATGAAACAATAAAAAACTAATCAATGAGGATGCTCATTTATATGTCACCTTGCATCATATTGTCCCAAATTTGACCCCTTGAAACACTATTTCGTTTTTTTTCTTGGACTACTAGGGATACTTGTATCTACCAAATTTGAGCCATTCATTTTTGCACCTACCCCCTAACACTAGGGTACAAGTCTAAGTCCCAAAGAGTTCAACAAGCCATGTTTGTTGTCTTTTTCAAAATGGAGCAAAGTAATTGATAGTGAAGAACTTGTGTAAAAAACTCATGGCATTGTAAAACAATAATTAATAATGTGTGCATGAAAACTTACGGATTAAGTACCCACCTCTTTAATAATTAGAATATGGTTTGCATTGCATTATAATAATCTTTTAACATGTGTAACAATGGCCACAAACTTGTTGCATTTAATGACAACAACAATTAAATTTTATATGGAAAGTGGCATTGCTAGGTTACAGATAGATATTCATAACAGTGTACTTGTTAAATTTTCACATTTTCTTCTTTCATTCCTATAGTGATGTTTTTAGTTACCTAACCTTTTATAGGATACATTTATAAACTATGCATCAAATTTTTTATGTGTTTTTAAAATAACTGTTTTACAATAATGTTGTTAAAATGGTTGAAGTATCTTTTGTCAAAAGACTTTTGTATTGTATAGATAATTATTATATTTGACCACTTGTGTTTTACTAACAAGTTCATGTTACAACTATGTTTAACTTGTCTCCCATTACAACGGCCAGGATGACAATGGCCATGAATGACATGGCAGTGCAAAATTTATTTCTTTTGATAGATAATATTTTGCCACATAAGACATGTCTGAAACTAGGGGCATGATTTTAAAAATAAAGGTGCCACATTTTTTTTTGGCTTTAACACATGGTGCACCAACCTTGGTAAATATCTATACTTATGTTGAATTGAACAAATATGTTATTGTTGAATGTCCATGTGGCAAATCCATGTGGCAAATCCATGTGGCAAATCCATGTGGTAGTGATGACAGGTGAGTTATTGTTGACGTGGCATGAATATACTTTTCTTAGGGTATATTTTGACATGTCATCAAAATTTGTCAAGGAATATTCTATCTAACATGGATGGAATATAATTGGAATATGCCTTCTAGCTCCTATTCACAGGCTCATGTTTGGGTTCACATGTTCATCAAATAACAATCCCTTAAGCTATCGAAGGGGTATTGCTCGTGCCTATAATTACTCAATGCATGCACAATAGCCCTTTTAGGTATATCAAAAATCATTTGGGCTCCATACCATATCTATTGAAATGTAGAGGGGTATTACATAGCCATACCACAAACTAGTAGGAAAGTAATACCTCATTGGATACTTTGCAAACACAATGGGCTCAATTATTTTGGTTCCGGCTATTAGAAGGGTATTGCTAGTGCCCATTTAACTATTCATGAATTCACATGCAATACACCTTTTAGGGTATCCCATAAATCCTTTGGGCTCCATAACATATCTTTTAAACCTTGAAGGAGTATTACATAGCCCTAACAAAACCTAGAAGGAAATCAATACCAACATCATTTTGTGATAATATTTTAAACCATGAAACAAAAGAATGTTTTTTTAAATACTTATTCCATGCTCACTATATCATGCCATACATATTGATTTAAGTAAATGAAGGTATTGCAAAGTTGGTCACATTGATGGTAGAAGGTTTTACTTGTTATGGAGTTTAAATACAATACTTGCATCATATTAGGATATTTACATTCACCATGAAACCTAAGAATGTTTTTTGAATAATTGATCCCTCACAATATGTCATGAAATTCATGTTTTCTTTTCTTGTTTAGATTGAAGTCAATAACATTTAACAACTAAAATTTGCCAAATTTTAAACTTAAGTACTCCAAATAGAGATTGCATGACAAAGCAAGAAAAAACTGGAGTGAAAACTCAAGGTTCTATATGTAAGACAATTCATAGCTACGATGTTCCTAGAGTAATTGGATGACTAGGATAGGAAGCTTGCTTGCATGAGAACATTCCCTAGATGTTTAGCCATGGTTATAAATTGGAAATTTTGCATGACTTGTTGCATGGCATTGAGTACATTGCATTACCTTTGCCCACAAACTCAAAGCTCAAAGCTCAAAGCCATTTCATAACCTTAAGTATTAGAAGTATGCCATTGCAATTCGTAGATGGAAAAATTATTCCGTGGATCAAACATTCGCAAAAAGAAACAAACGAAAGAAGAAAAATAAAAAAAAAAAAAAAATGAAGAAAAAAACAAAAAGACAAGGCAAAAGGGAAAGGAAAAAATGAAGAAAAAAGGACAAAAAATAAGC
>Ga0116227_10002564_pt1 | contig 41090 bp, 19 predicted proteins | sample S1TSphgellanicum_FD_89693 | JGI IMG/M metagenome (GOLD analysis project Ga0116227, IMG submission 89693) | Host-associated microbial communities from peat moss isolated from Minnesota, USA - S1T2_Fb - Sphagnum magellanicum MG | ecosystem: Host-associated > Plants > Peat moss > Unclassified... | reverse complement strand
GTTTGGAGTCCTCCGGGACTCCCGAATGTTCAGAGCTCGACAGCAAGGCCCAAAACACCTCGCATTGGGGTGTTCTTAGTGTCATTGGAAAGGTCTTGAAACGTAGATATCGAAAATGGCCTCGCATTGGCAATTCGAACATCTGCAGCCCAAGTTATGGGCAAAAGAAGGGCCGGGAGTCAAACTGGCAGTTTGACTTTCGACAACTAAAAGTCGGGAATCGACCTTTTTCCGACGTCGCCTTGGGGAGTGCGACATGGCGCTGGAAAGCTCTCAACGAGAGCTATAACTTTGGTATAGGACTCATCCCGATCCGAGTTTGGGGCGAGGAGCTGTGGCCGTCCAAAGTCTCGGGAATCTAACCCGGGACGGTTTCGGGACTCCATTTCGGGAGTCCCAACAAAATGTGCCATTCGGATGTAGCCTCCGCGACCAGCCGCAGAGAATACTATAAGGGGGAAGGTGGTGGCTTCCCCCAAGTCCGGGCCGTGGTGAGTCTTGTGTGTCCAAGTGCCCGTGGCAAGTCCCAACACCAAAGGGTGTCCCGAATGCTAAACTAACCTCTTGTGGTTGGTTTTTGGATGTAGATTCACACGAGCTAAAGTAGTCCCTCTTCCTAGTCTAATCCCTAGGCTCCCAACTCGACCCTCTACCCCTTTTTAGAGTTGGAAGCCGGGAGCGTGCCTCTAAGTCATAATTTCCGCAACTTGATTTTGTGAAACCTTCAAGTGGGTTTCACCCCGTGACTTGGGAGCGCGTCATTCGCACCCTAGTGATCTTGTTGCAAGTCGACCCCACTTTTGGTGATAAATTTGAGACTGATTATGAAGGTTGTTACGAAACTGAAGATACTTCTATCTTCGCATGGTCTTCAATTCTCAGCGTTGGACACTATCGTTGGTTGCGCGATTCGATTCATTGACTACCTCCTAATAGCAAGGTAAACTACTTAATTTGCACCATTCAACGCATACTAAATTTCCTGCAGTTATGAACTACCACTATGGCATAGCTCAAGATTTTACATGTACTTACAACTCCTTATTGAATTTATTCCTATTCTAATTAAATGTTTTAGTCGTTATGAAACTCTTGTTGCCATTAGCATTATCACACTATTTATTCCATCGTTAAGTTGTTTCGAATTAACCTTATGTTCATACGGCTTGAAGATTGTTCTATCTCTATTGGACCTTTCATTAACATCCCTTTACCTGTTTCAAGAATTTCTAACATCCTTGCTACTCACTAAATATTAGAACAAGACCAATGTTGTGCCAAACACCGCGAATTTTGGTGTCTACTTCTACCCCCAACCCTCAAGAAATTTTTCACCCCTAATTACACAACAAAATTCCCAAAACTATGGTTACTAGTTTTTTGTTGAAAAAAAGAACTAACCCAACACCTTATTCACCAATAACGCATTTCATAAAAGGAAACAACCCCTCCATGCACCAAGCGTAATCATCATACCCTATGAAGTTGCTAAAAGCCCCTAATAACCTTACCACAATCAAATAACCCTGATGCAACTCTTAAAAATTGAGACTACCACACATGGTTGTGTTGGTATGGCTCACATATTTCGTTAACACAACTATTCAATTTTTTTGTAACTAACTTTTAGTTTGTAATGTGTCTAATGGGATTTACTACCATGCTCTTGAATGAATATACACATTAAAATCATCCACATCGAAGCATGAAACCTCCAATAATCATAATGTAGTCATAAGATAGTTGTAGAAATCTCAAAGGTAGTTCATAGTCATAAAAATAGTTGCAAATGATGTAGTTGCATGTAGTCGCAAAATTGATGGTAGCAAAATACAAGATTTTTATTAGTGTTTGCATTATTACAAATACATGTGGCCAATCAACTTCAATAAAATGTAAACCAACTATTTGTTTTTCAAATCTTTCCTTCACTTATTATAAAAGAGATTCAACCACCAAATCAATACAAATTTGCCCATTGAATTTGACATCTTTGAAATTTGAGCATAGTCCACTTGAACAAATTGAACAAATAAATTCACATTTGATTTGCTCATGAGATTTGAATTGTTTGAATACCATCACAAATCCAAATGCACCGACCTAATTGTATTTTGTATCACCACAACTCATGCATAAGCTCCCAATTATAAATAGGATGTAACGTCTAAGGTTGGGAAGTTTTTCAAAAACATTGAAGTTGTTATCAATATGAAAAGACAATAACAAATACACAAGGACCTCTCATATCGAATGCCATGGGCAACAACACACAATGGAAACAACTTATGGAATATTATGTTAAAAATCATGTTAGTTATTGGCTTGTCTTCTTCTACAACAATTATCAAACCACCATTAATTTTCAACACCATATATTAAACTTTAGTTCACCTTTTCTTCTAGCACATGGGAGCATTGCAAATTTTGATGTTACCACAAGGTGTGAATATGCAAATGCTACCCCAAAATCTATCAACAACATATATGAAACATTTGTACCTTGACAACCAAGCATTCCATAATACCAAGTACTTACTAAAATCATATTCCCCCTCAAAACCAAGTGTTCATGGATTCATCTTCGAAGGTCTACTAGCAACTATGCAAGGACTTGTTGCAAAAAATGAGATAAAATGGATCACCATTTTCCAATTCATTGGAAATGATAGCAAAATTGTCACCAAATTCAACCTTTGTAGTTTTGGGATTCCAAATTAGCATCATCTCCAACCTTTGAATTGGAATTTGAAGCCATTGTTTCATTCGTTATAGTGCACACCCACATATTCACAATGACATTATGAAATGAACATGTGATTGTGAGCGTGAGCTTGTGAACAAGAACGAATGTATTTAAAATATTCTAATGACAATGACAAACTATTCTTAAAATATCCCTTTGCCACATAGGAATGATGTGGAAAATATTTTTCCAAATGTACATGGATGGAAGTCACAAAATGGATGAAAAGTTTGGATGAAAATTGAACATTAATGAATTTTTTGCATGACAATTGCAAGTAGATGATTTTTTTGGATGAAATATTCCATAGGTTGAAATGTATGGATGAAATTAATTCCAAAATAGTTATGTTGGATGAAAACCACATGTACATGGATGAAAATTACAAAAATGATGAAATATTTGGATGAATGTGGAGCATGAATGAACTTTTGGATGATAATTCAAAGTAAACAAATTTCTTGGTTGAAACTTCTAGCCGGTTGAATGTATGGATGAAAGTAATTCCAAAACAGTTATGACGAATGGAAATTACTAGACTCACATAATTTTCATGTCTAACTTCAGTCACAAAAAAAGGTGTTAAAGGTGAAACTCAAAGGAGCCATTACAATGTAAAACGATGAAATAATAACTTGTGTAAACTAAATTAAGTCACACAGTAAGTCAAGGGTAAGAAATCCACATAATGATGGAATGGGAAAATGTTTGTGAAATTAGTGAATAGTGCACTACACACATCATGTTAAAAAATATTTTAATTTCTATAATAGATTGCATTCTAAAATAATAGAACCCATAACAATATTATTTAACAATTTACTAATGACATTGCAACCTAATTTACCTCCATGACTTTGGCATGATCTAATAATTTATGAACCTCATTCCAACTCCAAGATGGATAGTGGGTGAATGGTTCTTTAATCCCAAAATACATGGCATATTGCATGAATGTAATACAAGTGCTTACATGGCACCCATGGCCCTTACTTGTTGAAGGACACAAACATCATCGAAAAAAAATCCACACATTTGCAAGTCGGGTAATCATTAATTGCATTACTTCATATGGTTTATGGTTTCTTGGCAATCTTGAAAGGAGGTGATAAATGCGGCCATATCTTGGAGGAGGAATGTTTGAGGGAGTTAATAGTGTGTCTTTAAGAGTTCGTCCCACCTCCCAATTGTTTTCTTGGAGAATGGATAGTTTGAACATGCCGAGATGACAAATCTTCTTCCCATTCCTTTATTTGGGCCAATCATCTAGATCTAATGGCTTATAGACATGGGTAGAAGTACCATCACTAAAGAGATTCTAAGGGGCACATGTGGAAGGTTAGTTCATGGGTGTAAATATGTTGTCCCAACTTGATTAATGAAAGGACATCTTGGCTTTTCCAAGAGCAAGAAACAAACCTCCTCCAATGCCACCACATAAAATGAATGAAATTAGAATTCATGAAGGATAAATGGTTCAAAATAAAATTTGAACAAAATAGTTTGGAAGAACTTACATCCAACATGAAGCCTCCCCATTGTTACACACTAAAGTGCTAAAGCTGAGCCAATTGTTAATATCATGAATAATGCCCTTGTTGGCAACACTAGACGAGTACCACTAAGATGGAATGGTAGCATATTGAAGGTTAGCTTCCTCCAAGGACGTGGCTTTTTTATATTCATAACAAAGGATTTTGTGTTGATCATGGAACTCAAGTGCGATCATCTGTTTGGTGTGTCTATTGAGAAATTGAATCCAATGGAAAAAGCACGTTTGCTCTTTATTAACCATCTTCATTGTAAGATCTCCAATCCCATAAACAATTTGAACTGCATTCTAGTTTGCTTGTGCATTATCTGCCATGAACCCCTTGAAAACGGGTGTACCCAACCTTTTCTTCTCAACAAGTACGTTTAGCTTATTCCATAGAATCCATTGAGCTTTCGTGTCTTCAAATTGCATGTCATAGATTGCAATTGTCATGACCTTATAATGGACCGAGTCATAGTAAACGTGACAAGCCATGCTCGTCCATCCTTGAACATGATTGATGTGATTAAACATCATCCACGCACTTTGCAGATCATCACCCAATTACATTTGTTGGACCAAATCAAATCCAAAGGTAGCTCCATTAACGGACATCTTGAACAAATAAACCTTTTACCTAGCCTGTTGACCAGGAAAACAACTATCTTGAATATAATTGTAATTGAATAGTGCCTTCAATTTGAGGATACAATCAAAGGGACCTGAGTTATTGAGACAATGTTTTAGTGAAGCAATCAAATTACGTACGTTAGGCAAGCACAAAGGAGTGAACTTTAACAAATTTGATTTAGTTTTTCACCTTTGAGAAGCTCCACATGACCTTCTCCATCTTCATTGAACAAGTGACAAGAAATAAAAATCTTACTCGTAGACAAAACAATAGTCCAAGTTGTAGGAGTTGGCATGTGATAAACCTCATCTACAACCATGTTTTTCATCTTCTAGAAGGATTCTTTACATTTCCTATTTGCAATTGGATGGGAATGGGTGCCTAAATGAATTGTAGCACTTGAAATATTTGGAAATTTGTGAACAACATAATACATTCTACAACTACAAGTTTGTAAACAAGTGGGTGAGAAATTACATAACTTATAAATGATGGTACAAATGGGTGAAAGCACACTAAAGTGTAATAGTTGTAGGCACACATGGAAGTCCATAATTACGTAAATTAACATTATGAATGTAATGGGGTCAAAACTTGTAACTAAGAGCCAAAAGGATTACTTTGGAAAAGGACTACAAGTCCTTTTCCCCAAAAATAACTTTTACATGCAAATGAATTTTTGAATGAAATTTTTTGTAACTTGTTCTAAAAATATTAAAATTTTCCCCAATGCATCACATTTTTTTGTTAGTCATTATTGAATAAATATGAAAATTTAAAAGTGTGAAAATTCCTTACAAATTAATGTTTCATGTTGAAATATGATCAAAATTTTAAGTCATCACCAAAAATTGAAATTTCACATTCTTTAATATTATTATACTCTAAGCTATAACTTTTCTTAATACATCCATGTACATTATAACCCATTTATACATGGTAAAGGACTCTTGAAGCTTTGAAATTTTTAAGCAATTTTTGAAACATTCTTTGAATTTTTAAAGTTTTAGAATTCAACAATTTTAAAAGTATGAGTGTTTTTAGAATGTGACTAATATGTTCTTATCATTTTATTTTTTTCAATGAATTTTTTTTAACGATATGAATCCTTTTGATAGTCCTTTGCAAAATGGACTTCATCTAATGCAATAGGTCTACATTTTCAAACTACTTAAATTAAAACCAAAACTTAAAATTGAATCAAATAAATTTTTATTCTAAGTTCCTTAACATTCATATGAGAAAAAAAGGACTAATTTGCCGTGATTAATATTATTTAAAATGGTAGTAAAAAAATAAATGTTTGATTTTGACTAATTATGTTTAACATCCAACACCTTTTTTAGGTCCTAGATATGTGTTTTGACCTAGTGTGAAGGCATGATACTTTGAATCACACAAGTCATTTTGTACGTTATCATTAGAAATTCATTTAAAAATAATTCCAAACCTAGTTTACCTTATAGAGAACTTAAATTTGAAATATGAATTCTTAAATTATTACTTCCACTAAAGAAAAGACTTAATGGGAAAAACCCATAATTCAAAGTACATAGAAAAAATTGGTCTTCAAAATCCTGTCAAAAAGTCTTTTCTATTATCAATGTTACCACACCATATTATCATTGAATCTTTCATTGAATGAAAAAATTATGTGAAGGTGCATGAAATCCATATTCATTGATTATGGATTGTTATAGGTTTTAGGGTACTTCTTAAAAGGTTCATTATGTTATGATAATTAAAAAACTGTTCAAAATTTTCATACAATGTGATTATAGTATATATATCATTATAGTGTTGAGTCCTTTATTAACAAGTAATCACTTCTATTTAATCACATGGCCAATCACAAATTCAAAATCTTGTAAAAACTGCCTTGTGACAACATTTTATGGACAATGTAGTGTGTTTTCACCTAGATCGAAGATTTCACAAAACACTATTTGGATATTAGAAGTTGGGAACAATCACCACTCTAACTAACTTCATTACACCCAAAAGGACAATGAAGCAAAGGACAAGAATCATTCTACCAACACAAATGTCCAAGGCATTTCATTATTTTGAAACCCAATCCAAACGAATTCTTGATGTTACTAGTTTGTAATTTGCACCAAACATGACCATTATACTTTTTGTCCATACCTTGCAATTGTTCAGAATGTCCCAATGGATGACACACACATTAATTGGCCTTGTAACCCAATTTTTGAGTCACATTGGACATTTGCATCTAATCATATTTATACATTGTGAATGTTATCGGACAAGTTGTAAGTGTTACAAAAGTTACAACTCACTGTATATATGATGCAATTCATTAAACTCAATCACAAGTTTGTTGCAACAATTCCTTTTCAACTATTATGCAACTCCCCTATGACTACAATCATAATGTCATGCTGACATCATTTTTCATCCATCCATCAAAATTTAACATGTGGCACTATGAAAAAATTTCATGATTTAAAAAATATATTGATATCCATCGTCCTTATGATTATTTGTTTTAGATGGTCTTGGATTATAACACGTGGCATAATCAAAATTTACACGTGGCATATTAATTGAATTTTGGAAACAAATATATACTTAGGTAGGTTGGTACATAGCCATAGGTAGGTAAGTTAATATAACTCCAACCTACCTACTTACTTACTATCTAGGTAGGTAGAAAAGTACAACCTACTTATTTACGTAGGCAAGTAGGTACAAAGGAAAGTAGAATACTAAAAGAGTAGTGGGAAAATTGTTTTTGTAGTTACAACTCAATTGCAACTAGGGTGCCACTAAAAGATTTAACCCATATGTTTTGTCTTTAATATTTCATTTCACAAACTATATAAAGGAGGTAACTCCTATTGCATTCTCACATTAAAATACATGTGTCATATTGGGATGAGCTCATAAAAACCCTAAAGGCAAAACACATAACTAATTTAAAAACTTATGTGGCTACTTTTTAGTTCCCCTATTCTTCTAGTATTATATTTTCCTACCTACCTACTTGCCTATCTAAATAAGTAGGTCCCACTTTTCTACCTACCTAGATAATAAATAAGTAATTAAGTAAGTAGGCAGGTAAGTAAGTAGGTTGGGAACTATATCAACTTACCTACCTATGGCTATGTATCGACCTACCTAGGTACACATATATATTTGTTTCCAAAATTCAATTAATATGCCACATGACAACTTTGGATTGTGCCAGATGTCATAATCTAAGACCATCTAAAATGAATAATCGTAATGGAAGACGGATATCAATATTTTTTTTAAATCACAAAAAATCTTCGTAGTGCCATGTGTTAAATTTTGATGGATGGATGAAAAATGATGTCAACATAACATTATGATTATAGTCATAAGGGAATTGCATAGTAGTTGAAAAGGAATTGTTGTGACAAAGTTGTAATTGAATTGTAATGAGTTGCATCGTATATATGGTGAGTTGCAACTTTTGTAACTCTTGCAACTTGTTTGATAACACTCACAACATATAAATACAGTGAGATGCAAGTGTCCAATGCAACTCAACAAAGCTAGTTGCAAAACACCCTTTTTTTGGTTCCGACAATGGAATCAATTTGGAGTTTTCAACGAAGCCCAAAAATTTCCAAAGTAGGGATTTCCAGATGCCATTTTTGATAAATGGCTTCACAAGCCACATTTTGGCACTAGGTTTGATTTTTGACTAAAGTTTTATTATTGTTTTCCATGTACAAATCTAGATATGGTTTTTGGAATGCCAATCATTTTTTAACTTTATAAACTTCTTCATGAAAGTTTACAACTAGAGGGGGAGGTAATCAAGTTGTGTGACTTGATAATAAGGGACCTCAATGTCACCATTGATAAATCAATGAGGGTCTAATCTCTCTTAAACTATATTCAAAAGTGGAGACTTGAGTTATGGGAATCAGTGTTCTACAAAGAGTTCAAGGTCAAGGGTGGGATCACAAGAGGAAAGACGTGGGAGTTCCAAACTGGAACAAAGGATTCATTGAAACATGTGCTTTACAAGTGAAAAATCTTATGAACTCATCAATAATTTGTTTTGAATCATGCCATTGTTGAGGCTTGCAGTAGGGTTTGGCATTTAGCATCTACCAATTGAGATGCTTTTGTAACCCTATATAGCTATTGATAACCCTTTGTTCATTCCATAAGTCTTAATAAGGACTAAGTCAATGTCGACTAATATCAATTATTAGTAATATATGGTTTTAGATAACCTTTTGCAATACCTTTCTATTAGGACTCTATCGGTGCTAATTGAGGTTTCGATAAAGATTCAATCGTTTTTTATTAAGACTCAGTAGGTTCTATTAGGGCTTAATCATTTTTATTAGGACTTAGTTGCTTCTATTAGGACCCAATAGGTAGGTTCAATATGTCTCGAATGGGCCCTAGTTAATAATGACTAAAATCCATTAGAACCTTTTGAGGGATAACTTGGATCATATCGAATTGTGGTAGGACTCTCTTAAGGACAAAGTAGACCTCATCATTGTTGAAGTCCTAAGAAATTTGCATGTCTTGCATGTGTTGGACCCTATTTTAAATATTCCCAAGTGGAATGCAAGAATGGACAATTATGTTGTTTCCATTTTTAATTTTGTAGATAGGTATTTTGCAAGGGATGGATTTATCTTCTTGTTTTATGATGATGATTTCTAGGTTTTGAGAGATATCAAGTCCTACCTAGAGGACTATAACTTCAAAATTCACTTGAAATTTGTTGTCATCAATAGTATGCACCGCATAAATCTTAAATTCCTTGCTAAGAAGGTAAACCTTTTTTCGAACTCCAGAAGGCTTCTAGTGTTTGCATGAGTTCCATGTACTAACATCTCTCTATCATAAACTCTCATAAGTAGGGCTCTTTTGCTTATGCATGAGAATGACAGTTTTGTTTTCTTAACAAATCCCCGAGATACGCAGCAACGAGGTGTTCAAGATGATGATGTGTTTTTTAATTGGACCACTGAAGATACTATGATAATGTCAAGTAGTGGCTTGCCTTTTAAAGCTGGACATAAGATCCACCTTGACACCTTCCAATTCCTTCTCCTTGCCTTATCACCTCTTAGATAACAATGTAAAAATGTCTAGAAATTTGAAAACTACTATAGACTTTTCAAGACATTTGCCGTTACCATGTGTAATGAATCCTTTTATGCTTCTACCATAGATCCATGACGCATAGTGTATAAATTTACTTTGAACACCAATAACTTATGTAATTATGTTTCATTTCTCAACAATATATAGGAAGCTACTGGCCCTTGGCATGGATGCATGTGTTGAATATATTTATTACAATATAAACCACAATGTAGATCATCATGTATAAATTACCCAAAAGCAAATCACAACTTTCATATGTATCTGAAACTATAATAGAGTTCAAAATTTTTATGTTGGAAGCATATCACAAATTGAATCTATATGACATTGCAGATGAGTTCAAAATTGATGTGGTAGAAGCAAGTCACAAATTAATCTATATGACATTGCAAATGAGTTCAAAATTGTTATGGTGGCAACAAATAAAAAATTTCACATAAAATTTTTATTTTATTAATAATGGATTTAAATATTTAAATATCTTATAGTTGATTTCAAATTTCATATTCAATTCTTGATTTATCTACTGTGACTTCACATTTTAAACTATTTGATAGCAAATCCCAAGTTTAACATATGTATGATGTTGCATATGAGTTCATAATCATTCTTTTGCACATAGATCACAAATTTCATATATATGACATTGCAGATGAATTTGAAGCTGTTTTGGTGGACTCGAATCACAAATTTCATACACATTCCATTGGAAATTACTTCAAATTTGTTTTGGTGGAAAAAGATGACAAATTTCATATATATGACATTCCAGATGAGTTGAGCCATATGTAGGTGGAAGGAATCACAAATTCTTATAGCCCTTCTATTTTCTCCAATAATAATCCATTTGAAAGTGAGCATGAACATCACAAAAAAGTATGACTTTTCCTATAAATGGAAAGTGCACCATGGAATATATAAAATTACCATGAAGTTATTTAAAACTTGTATGATTGTAGTGTCAATTCATTGTCGTTCTAGATTATAATTTTTAGATGTCAATGCTTGATAAACTTGAATATGGAGAGATTCAGTACATTGTTTGTGTCTTTAAACTCTTGGATGTCCCTTTTTGTCATAGTGGGCATCTCATCCTTGTTTTCTTCACTAAAAGATATTGCATCCTTTGTTTCCTCGTCATTTAAAATAATTAAGACTACACCATTTGTCAAGATCTCTTCCTTGTGCAGTGCTTTGCATTTCCAACCTTTTTTTAAATCTTTGGAGGCAAAAAGACTAAAATTGTCTACAAATTGTTTCATTAGATCTTTGATTGCACTTAAATGCTTACATCTTGCCATAGTTGTGATGTTATCTTCACCATCCTTAGCATGCCTATTCACATCATTTTTTTGAGGGCTTTCTAGCGGAAGTAAAAAACTCCTCACTATTGGTTTTTTTTTACATCTTTCCCAACTTTGTTTTTTTGTGCCACAATTCAACAGTGACTTGGTTGCTTGACTCACAACATTCTTTATTTGTGCTTTCTAGGTCTCCTCCTTCTTTAGATGCCGACTACAATGGTGTTTTTGGCTCCTCCTCCTCCTCCATTGGGCTCCTTCTTTCTAATCAACCGGTACTTCTTGGTTTGCATCATATTTTAAAATTAGCAACTCAAATTTGTTGTCATTGGATCACTTTCATTCTTTACCACTTCTTGTGTGAGGTTTTTACAAATGAATATTGGTCTATTCTATTCGTCCCCAATAGATATTCTGCTTAGCGTAATAAACAGGTCTTATAGTTGCAGTTTGTTAGTTTCGCTAACCATAGATTGTCCCCAAGATATTGTCACAAGTTGTTCACAAAATTTGGGTTAAACATCCGTATCACTATGACATAGACTTTGTATTCCTATATGTTATTTTTTGATGAATTGTCCTATAAATGGAAAATGCAGCATGGAATATTTAAATCTACCATGAAGCTATCTAAAACTTGTATGGTTGCAATGCCATATCATTATTGTCATGGATTAGAATTCTTAGATGTCAATGTTTGAATATGGACAAATTCAATACATCATTCATGTGTCTTTAAACTCTCATATGCCCCTCTTTGTCACAATGGGCATTTCGTCTTCCTCTTTTTCATTACAAAATGTTGCATCTTTTGTTCCCTTGTCGCTTAGAACAATTAAGACTACACCATTTGTCATGATCTCTTCTTTATGCACTACTTTGCATTTCCGACCTTTTTTATCTTTTGAAATAAAAAGATTAATTTTTTTTGCAAATTTTTCCATTAGGTCATCAATTACATTCAAATGCCTTCATCCTCACATAGTTGTCATGTTATTTTCACTATCTCTAGCATGCCTATTCACATCACTTTTTTGAGGACTTTTTAATGGAATAAATAACTTTTCATTGTTGGTCTTTTCAGACATCTTTCCTAATTTCATTTTTTCGCTATGATATTGAGCTTGACTATTCCTTGCTGATTAATTCCACTACAAAAACTAAGTCAATATTTGTGAAACATGTTCAATTGATTTTAGCTTCTTCTTTTTAACAATGTCATGTGTTGTCAATAGGGACATTCCAAATTCCTATGAAAAATGAGATACTTACAGTTTTGTTGACGAACCTCACTTGTAAGTGTGCCTATGATCACAAACATATGATGATGCACCACACTCCTCTTGATTTCACGATTCAACAGTGACTCGATTGTTTGACCCACAATATTCCTTATTTAAGCTTTCTAAGTCTTCTCCTTCTTTAAATGTCAATTGCAATGGTGTTTGTGACTCCTCCTCCTCCTCCATTAAGGTTTGTTTTTTGTGTTACACCAATTCATCTTGGATTACACCTTATTTTTAAATAGGTAATTCATACTCGTCATCATCTGGATCACTTTCATTTTCAGGCCATTTATTGCATGAAGTTTCTACCAATGAATATTAGTATGTTTTGTTCATCCTAATAAATATTTTGCTTAACATAATAAATGGGTCCTAGAGTTGCAGTTTGTCAATTCAACTGGCCATGAATTGTTTTTCAAAACTTGTTGTAAGTTGTTCACAAAATTTGAGTTGAACATTCGTGTCACTATGGTGTAGATTTTGTATTTTTGATGCCCAATATCCACTCTAACATTCTATTTTGCATCTATCACTTTCATATGTCTTTAATCCGCTACTAGATATATATCCAGATCTATTAGAATACTAAGTAGCCATTTTCACAATTTTAAACCTACACTTAGAATGGAAAATTTCTATTTCCAACATGCCTATTTCTCATTATATAAAATTGTTGAAAATATTTGTGTTTGTTTTGTATTTATCATTTTCTCATGTCCCTCTTAGTGTGTGGGATGGTGGTCAATTATTGACGTTCTATTATTTGATTAATGATTATTTATTTCAATAATCATAACAGATATTTCCTTTTTAATCTTTAATTAATGCACGATTTCAGAATGTGCCACTTAACATTAGTTCATCTCGAAATTGGATGTCATTGTTTAGATCACAAATTGATGTTGCTGGATGTTTTACACTAAACACATTTACTTTCTCCTTTGTGTGAGAAGTACTAATTGCATATGCATATGCAAAATATTTCATTCATTAATATTACTTCAGTTTTGCTCCTCAATTGTAGTACACATTGAGGGTCTTATTTTTTCATGTTTTTATTATAACATATGTCCCTCTAGTTTTGATAAAATTGTAACCAACAAAATATATTTTTTATCCCTAGTTACAATTGATGTCGCAACCCCACTTTGGGATAAGTGTGAGGATGAAACTCACACCCCCAAAAGTGGGAAGTTGGAGTCCTCCGGGACTCCCGAAAATTCAGAGCTCAAGTTCAAGGGTCAAAACACCTCGCATTGAAGTGTTATTTATAGCAATGGAAAGGTCTTGAAGTGTAGATGCCCAAAATGGCCTCGCATGTGCCATTTGGACATCTACAACCCAAGTTATGGGCAAAAGAAGGGCCGGGAGTCAAACTGGCAGTTTGACTCCCGACCACTAAAAGTCATGAATCGATCTCTTCCCGACATTTGCTAAAGGAGTGCGACATGACGTTGGAAAGTTCTCAAGGAGAGCTACAACTTCGATTAGACCTCACTCCAATCGGAGGTTGGAGCCGGGAGATATGAGCTCCCAAAGTCCCGGGACTCCAACCCGAGACAGTTTCGGGACTCCTCCTTGGGAGTCCCGAGAAAAAGAGCCATTTGAATGTAGCCTCCACCGAGAGCTGCAGAGAATACTATATGGGGGAAAGTGGTGGCTTCCCTCGAGTTCGGGCCGTGGTGAGTCAAGTGTGTCCAAGTGCCTGTGGCTTGTCCCAACACCCAAAGGTGTTCTCGAATGTGAACTAACCCTCTTGTGGTGGTTTTGGATGCAGATTCGAGTGAGATAATACTTGTCCCTCTTCCTAGTCTAATCCCGGGACTTTTAGCACGCCCCTCTACCCCCTCTTAGTGTTGGAAGTCAGGAGCGGCCCTCAAGTCCCAACTTTCCACAATTCAACGTACTTGGACCCTCAAGTGGGTCTAGCAAGGGACTTGGGAGTGTGTCAATTGAATCCATTTTATTTCAATCCATTTTCCATTTATTACATCTGATTTTTATATTTAAACATTGTAAATATTCTATGTACTGCATAATGCGATTAAATACACAATATTTTATTTATAATTATTTCCATAATTATTTTCATTTATATAGTTCATAATAAATGTAAATGAAAATATTTAATAATAGCAATAACATTAATTCAATTATTATTGAAGCAAGTTGGTAACCAAGGTTAACTATTTTATTTTTATTATTCCTATTATTGCTTCACTCATTAAAGTTATTTATGAATTATTACAATAAATATTTTTATTTTTAATAAGTATTTTTTTCCTTCGAAAATAATTTCTGCATTTGTATAATAATGTATTAGATTTCCATTCTATCTAATACAATAATTATTATAAAATAATAGAACCGAAAATTAAAATTAAAACTCATTAATTTATTATAATAATTTACTTATTAATAATTACTAAATATCAATTATAAATTTGAAATATAAAAACTTAATATTTCCTAATAATTATTATATTAATTTAATAATACTTCATAATTGATTACTTATAATAATTATAATGTAATTTGTAGCTAACATAGGTTAGCTATTTATTATTATTATATATTATAATGTCATCACTTGTTAGAGCTATTATGATTTTTTTATTAAATTTTCACTTTTTTAATAAATAAAAATTAATTCTTAATAAGTACATTAGTCATTTGAAAAAAATTTAATAATAATAAATGTTATTGGTAATAATTTTTAGAAATATAATAAGATGGTTTGGATAAACTTTTAATATGGGCATTATATAATCAGGAAATATCTTACATAAAATTTTAATATACTCAAAATATACACTATTTAATATAACCATAATATCAAGGTCATTTATGTTAATAATAATACTTGAATACACATCTAATATGGTTGTTCATATAAATTCAAAATATACATTTATAAATCCTAATACACCTAACTATATTATTTAGAATTCATAAATTAAACCTTTGTATATTCATAAGGTTACATCTAAATTTGTCGCATTTGCAAGTAATGGGACATAAATTGTTCTTTTCAAATGAAAATTAAACAAAATGTTGTTCACATGGAAGGATCACACCAAAGTCACAAATATGACCAACACAAGAAATATTTGCAAAAATGTTCAAATGTAGTTGCAAATAACTAATAGTTGCATGTAGTCGTAAATATAATGGTTACATTTTGACCAATTTCTACTAGTGTAACCAAGGTAGGTAACAAGGTACATATTTACTTAGGTAACTATTGGTAGTTACCTAATAACTAAGTAGGTAGCTACTAGTAGTTAGGTACCTAATGGGGTAGGTACATATTAATAGGTACCTATTAACTAATATGTATTTAAGATAAGTATTAGTAGGTACCTAGTATTAGTATTAGTAAGTACTTACTAGGTAATATGTATTTACAAGGTGTGTAAGTAATTGATACATACATACCTATTAGTTAAGGTAAATGAATATGTACCAAGGTACATACTCCTCTAGGTACCTACTAATAGCTAGGTAAATAGTAGGGTAGGTACCCACTACCTAATTACTACATATTTAAAGTAGGTACGTACTAGGTACCTACTACTTAACTAGTAGGTACCTATTACCTAGCGAATGGTTATTAATTAGGTACCCACCTTAGATACTTACCTTGTAATGACGTAGTCTCAAAGATGACTAAAGGTATATAACTAATGGACATATGAGTACATGATTAAATTAGAACATAGTTGGAATGAAAGATACATTTTGATGTTATGTGAACAAGAGATGGATGTGCACGATGGGGGTAGTTCTAACCACCTCTGCCAAATTAGATGTATATACACATCTACATACCAAATGCAAAAGAATTCCATTATAGATGCAAATGAAGCCCACATATAAAGTATGCAAAATTTTGATCAACAAAAAAATGGGCTAAACAAATGCATCATGGAATCAAGCATGTCCTTAATGATCTACATAATTCATATATGTTTCAAAACAACATGACAAAAACTACAATCACATCCTTGGTGAAACTTGTGCAACAAATGTGACATCATCAGCACCTTCATTTCCAAAACAATGATGAATTACTACAACTAAGTCCATTAGATTCATCGGCTTATGACATGAAGTTCATGAATAACACCCACTGTAAAAAGCCAACTTAAAAATTCTAGATGCAAATGAAGCCCACATGTAGTTTGTGAAAGATTATGATCAACAAAAAAATTAAGAGTTTTAAATAGATCCATCATGAGACCAAATACTTTAATAATTTGCATAATTCATATGTTTCAAAGCAACATGACAATGAATGCAATTATAACCTTGGTAAAGTTGTTCAACAAGTGTGAAATCTATATCATCACCTTCATTTCCAAAACAATGATGAACTACCACAACTACATTTAATATTGAATTCATCAACTTATGATAGAAAGTTCATGAATAAAACCCAGTCTAAAAAACCACTTTAAAAAAACCAAATGCAAATGATGAGCACTCACATGTAGTTTGTGCAAGGTTATGATCAACAAAGAAACCTTAAACAAATCTGTCATGAAATCAAACATGAAGTTCATGATTTGCATAATTCATATATGTTTCAAAACAATAAGACAACAAGTGGTGTCATAACCTTGGTGAAAGTTCAACATTTGTGTGAAATCATCACCACCTTCATTTCCACAATAAAAATGAATTGCCACAACTTGGTGCCTCATGCTTCCTACTACTTAAAACCCTATGGCCATGTGAAGGGCCAAGATTTCCCCTCACTAGTCCAACATCGAATACCTAAAGCATTAGAATGTCCTTTCAATAGTTGACATGTGAACTTGCCTTATTTTGAATCTACTTATTTAATTTATTGTTCAAATAGTACTTCTATATTTGCTTCCATGTTATTTAAAGCCTAGGCATGGATAGGTGAAAATTGTTGAAACTTTAAAGCAACCACCATGAGTCGTCATGAAACTTGTTGGGGTTCTATTGCAATTTGAAGTCCTAAATCATGACAATTAAAAACCCAATAAAAGTAAAATTTCTTTATTAGATGTTTAAAATGTGCATTTTTTTTTTCATATGTTTCCAAGATTCATTTTGTGATTTTTACTTGTTAAAACATGCCCCAAACAATCATGAAATGCACCATATGTATAGATTTCAGAAATTGTAGGTCATCAATGTGGGAAGGGTTATTTTGTGCAAAATGGTAAATTGCATAGTTTTTATCATAGTATATTAGTTTCTTTTGTAATGTTTTTTATAACCCAAGTTGCATTTGGTTGTTATGTTAGATTAGTAAATTTAGAAAGTAATTATCGTTAAAATAAATAGTTAAATATTTTGGTTATAATAAAGTTAATAGTTGAATGCATTTTTAGTTTTCGTTTAACACTTTTTTTTGCAAATCATGTTCTACACCTTATTTGATTTTTAGAACATGAACTAGAATGTGAACCTTTTATTAAATGAAAATAAAAAAACATGGTTGGCGACTAATGTTTGAATTGCTTTACAACTTGAAAAAACCCAAAAAATGATTGATCAATATATCATGAAAAGTAAAAAAATTTGAAATACAAAGATCAAATTTAATGTCATCAATTATAAAATATCAATAATGACACCAACTTATCAAAATGATAGGACTTTTTAAAAGTTAGAATGTCAATAACTTGGTTTAGTCACCATCATTGAATAAGTAAATGCTAGGAATCTTGATTCCAATTTCCTAATATGATGAAAATAATGATGATGAAAATATATTTTCATCACCATCGTTACAATGTTTATGAATATTTATTGGGACCTTATTGTGCATCAACATTCTTATGTAATTTATACTTCCAACATCACTTTCACCAATTGACATCAAGTTTGAACAAGAGAATGAAATTTGAGGAGATTTTTAATTCAAAGTTTTCACACCACCAAATACCTCATTTGTTAATAAGGTACAACAAGTAATCAAACATTTAAACTAATGCACATGAGTGCATTCATGGTTGGGGTACGCAATAGGAACCATGACAACTTTTTGTTTTATATCTTGAATCTTAAAGCAAGGACTTAATAAAATGAATGTTTTGAGTTCCTAAACAATGAAAAAGGGATATGTATGTTTAGCTTTCAACCAGTAAGTGTTATAATGAATGATTCAAATCAATTGAACAAATTTTGAATGTCTTACCTTCAAGTATAAAACAAAAGGAATGTAAGACTACATGACATTTCCTCTCATTTGGAATGCCAAAACTTTATTGAAAACATAAAATATTGTCCTATTTTTTTCACCCACCTCTCCTACATTTCTTTCCAAATCTTTGAAATGTAATTTTGTAATTAATAAAACTAATTTGGTTATCCTTATTAACACAACTTTTTTTATGAAAAAAAATCCAAGACTCTAGCATTAATTCCACAAAATTTGGTGATTTTTCATACTAAAAAATTATGTTATCATATAGGACACACTTTATTTTATTTGTGGTTAAAATATGGAACAATTTGAACAAATGTTGTTAGTCTTGCTAAAACCTTTCAATAGTGGGACATGGTTTTTGAGCCAATTTTCAAGATATTTAAGAACATGTTTTAATCATCCTTGAATCACAAAAAATCGCCACCATTTTAATATAAAAATATGTGAATATATTTAATGAAAAAATAATCTACCAAATAAATTATTTCGTAAGTGTAACGGTCATTTAAAATAGTCTTTTTAAGAGTGATTTTGGGGCAAGACATTCCTTTTGAGACCCCAACCTTGATTGCACCCACATGACCTTGTAAATGCTTTTAAAAAGTTCAAGAGTTCTTCAAACGATAACTAAACCAAATTTAAAATGTTTTTCATTGAATTCATTATTATAAAAAGAATGATGGCATCTATGATTAACATGGCATCATCATAATTCATAAAACATTCAAGAAGATATATAAATAACACAATGTTCACAAAATTTTTTATAGGATATTCATGTAATTCAATTCATTATGCAAGTATGAAATTAAACCATGAACATCCACTATAAATGTAAAATGAATGAAGAATCTATATTTTATCATGTGTCCATCACTATTGATCCATCATATAACATGTTTGATGAAGGGACAATGGGCTTATGGAATGTTCCATACAAGCTTCCATGGGTGTCATTACTCATTGGCTGGTTGAACTTCAAATCCTATACAAGGGTCTATTTCCATTAGGCTACTATGATCATAAATTTCTAGACATTAACCTCGTACCTCTATATGTCATGCATTGATTGAAATGTAGAGTTGTGATAACTAAAATGAATCAACCTTTGAATCATTGGACAATGACACATGTCATCCTTCATTATGGGAACATAGGTTCCTTTTTAAAGTTCCTTACAATATTTTCATGTGTCATTTTTTATGAAAAGTATTCCCAAGGTTCCCAATGTTAACTAATTACAGATTTTCCAAAATAATTGCAGCTTTCCCATGGAAAATGATTATTAATGCAACATGGCACCTAACAAGATATTAGTTGCTTTCCACAAGTTTGCTACCATCATAATAGTTCATGTGTAATTGTGATTACAATAAGCTAATCGAAAGATACCCTAAAGCAAACCAAAATGTGTCTATTACTGTTTAAACCTAAGTGGTGGCCAAGTCAAACATTTTTTTTCCTTGTTCCAAGGGAAAAAAAACATTTTTACTAAAATATTTGAAAATCGCACTTGTAACCTAGCCATTAGATTTTTGTTACAAATTCAAAACATATTGTACATTCTATGCATTTATTCTTAACTAACAAAATTCTAACATATTCAATTTGAAATGATCAAACCTTTTTGTTATATATATACATTTATATAAGTGCAACAATATTGTTGTAAGCCACCATCATGGTAATGAGATTTAGCTTATGATCTTTTTCATTTTTGACTTTAAGAATTATTCCGGTCAACTACCATTCTATGAAACATCTTTCCAACACCATTTGGCCCTTGATGAACAGGTCATGGGATGCTTATATTAGTGTTGGTTTGGTATATAAGGTTTTAGTGAGTATGTATTAAGGTATGCACTTGGGTATGTAGAACCATAACCAACTAATATCCATTTATAAAAAGTTGGGGACATACTCTGATTTGTTGTTTGCCTTCACCAATGCTACCATTGCACTTGTTCATACCTCAAACTTTTATATTTTGACAGAATCCTATTCATATATTGTGTGAGATTTTTTTGTATGTTTTGGGTATGTATATGTCACATTTAGTGAAGCTTTAAAAACATTAGGACTTTGTGTTTTCTGTTGTTCATGAGTGGTAAGAATTGTGCCCTACCATGTACTCTCCATTGGAACAACTCCTCCAACTTCTAGGCTAAAGAAAAAAACCACTTCTTGATGGTTGTTTGTTGAATTCTTTTTTTCACTTCAAATTAAAGTCTTGATGTGAATATTCAATACCCATATGTATATATTTCATACTAGTTGGTATGAGGTTGTTTATTCATGTTCATACTTGAAATACCCCCAAAACATGTAGCTGACAGTTATATTAACCCACCTAATATGTCTATTTGGATTTATTTTTTTAATATTCATGTTTTTACTTAATGTCTAAATTGAGAAAACTTTAATACCGATACCCAACTGGTATGTTAAAATGGACATACCTGACCAACACTAGATTATACATTGCAAGGCCTTCTATTGGTTCATCACCATTAAATTTCCTTACTTTTCTTATAGCTTAAACCATAGATCTAGGAGATAGTCTACTTTTTTAATCTAGGTCATAAATTTATCATTTTACAAAATTTTATGAACTATTAAACTTTGGACTTTTCCCTTAACACATAATTTGACCCACCCAAAAAAATGTGCAATCCAATCTTAAGTGAAATAGACAAAGGCACAAATTTGAATTTGTTACAATTTTCAACTTAAATTTGAACAATGGCCTTTACATTAATCTTCCTTTGAATAACTTGTGATTCATTGTGAAGAAATATTGACCATGAACATAAATTAACATAACATTTTCCCTTTAGAATTTTCCACATGAAACCACTCAATATTTTTTTCCTTTGAGAAAGATAAGGTGCAAAAGTTCCATTCCATGATATTAACTCAAATTTTATGTAGCTTTGAATGTAATTAAACTTTAGATTACCTCTTTTTTATGCAAAAGAACTTGAATTCCTTAACATAATATCCAAAATGGAATTAAACCAAAATTACATTGGAATGAAATAAAATGAGATGCATTAAATGGAGTAGATTTTTTGAAATAAGTGAAATATCAAATCATTTGCCTAGGCTTGCCTAATCAGAACTTCAATTTCATACTTAGTCTTTTAAGCTAGTTCTAAGTTACTAGTTATTCCATATAGGCGTGGTTGAAAATCACCTTATTTTGTGGAAGCTACTTCTAGCATTAAGGAGTTGTGGACCCAAATTAATATGTAGTCCTGGCCCAATAAAATTGACGACAACCAAATTAGTTGGTATGATTGAAATTTTTGTGGTATAATCAATGCAATATTGCCTCCTTTCAAAGGTATTTTTGATGGGATGTATGAATCTTCGTGGCAATATTGTTATGGGATTTATCCATCCTTATAGTACTTTTGCCTTCATGTGGTTAGCTTTTTATTTTATGGGGATTCTCAGTGTCCATCACCCTAGTACCATGGTCATGGGAACACACATAATTTGGCTATCATTCCAGTTCCAAATCAAGTTGTTTGAAATTTTAATAAAATGATCTTGATAATAATACATCTACATACCTATAGCACCTTCATAGCTTCAACACTAGTTATATTATTTGTAGAAATTATGAAAATTTCAAAACAAATTTTTTCTCAAAGAACAAAATTTTGTGAAGGAAAATAGAAAATATTTTTGGAATGTTAAAGAATATATATATTTTTAACATGGAATCTTCAAAATAAATTAATTAATTGACAAACATGTGTTGAAGCTACCCATGTACTGCAGTATGACAATACACTATTGGAAATGACATCCTTGTTGCAAAGATTATAGATAAAATATCTCATAATTCAATAACTTAACAAAGAATGTTTTTGCATTGTGCACATATACGAATCATGCAACTATCAACTGCTATGAATGACCATAAGTGATTATTGTTTCATTTGAAAGTTAAGCAATTTAGATTAAAAAATTATTGGGTTAATTTAAACCAACCCAATAATTTTAACACACAGTTTTAAGTTAATCATGCCAACTTGCACTAACTTCAAAGCTTTCCTTTCCAGTTCCCACTCATATTCGTTCCCACTCATAAACCCTAAACCACTAGACATTCCAAAGTTACTCCCTTTGGAAATTAATTACTTGTGTTCTAATGGCCATGGAAGAGGATAACAAAAAGGCAATGTTGATTGTTGAAGGATGGTGAAGATGTTAAAATGACAAAAGGATGGTATGGGCTTTGAGGTCCTTTGTACCTTCAGACACCACCAGATGGGATCTTTCAAAAGACCTTGATGTACACAATGCTGAGCTGACTTGACACAGAACCTCTTCCCTACACTAGAGGTACTGTTACTTTTCTTTAAAGCTTGGCTATATTTTGTTGCAGCATTAGAGTATGTACTAGACTTTCATTCATGGTGTTTTTGCTTTCTACTTAGCTTAAAGTTTTTTTTATGTTATGTGCAACAAATGGCCTCCATGTGCACCATTTGTCACTTGCAAATGGGGGGAAGGGGTGGGAGAGGATTGAGAATTTTTTGGATATTGGTGGTATTGAAGGGGTTTGGTTTGAAGATGAGAGATTATGTGGCCAACCATGGGACAATCTTATGATAAGATCAACAACATGTCTTCTTGCATTTCATGAAAGAGATGATTTGTGTAAGGATTAAAGAGATAATCAAACCACAAAGCTTTCTAAATGATAAATTTCATTTCATTTCATTTGTCTTCCATTGGCCAATGGGGGCACAAAATGAATGATGTTGGCCAATTACTCCTCTTGTTGATTTGGTGTGTTTTGGTGTTTGGTCCCACAAAGTACAAAAACACACTCCAGAACTCACACCAACCACCTAACTCTCTTCTCTGAAAAATGTATGGTCATGTGATTGGCCTTCAATTATTTTAAGTCTCCTAGTAGGCCCCATACTTCAGGAAAGCGCCCAACTCCCATCCCATCCTTGAGGAGTAGGCATAATATCCCTCCCAATTTCTATGAGGGAAATTGATGGATATAAGGTGCCATCCACATACACTATAAATTTTCTTGGAGTGCTTTACGTGGGGGTGACGCCCCAAGGACAAGCACATTACTGAAAAGAGGGCCCATATGAGGTGATAGCCAAAAGCTGGGCTGATTCCGGCAGTACTCTGTCCTGGGGTATTACCTTACACTTTATCACAGCCCAATTGGGTGGTGGCTTTTGAGAGCCGCTTTTGAGGTCCGTTCTTTTATTTCTCCTTTATTTTTCTTTTCTTTTTCCTTTTTCCTTTTGATTTTGGGGGGGTTTTCTTTACTGCTTCCCATCCATCCATCCATCCATCCCTTTCCCATTTTTCGTCACATACTGTCGCTTTACGCACACACCAAAATCGCAGGCAACAAAATGGGATAAGGATGGTACCTGCAAACTACAGTGTGCATTGGAATCCAACCGTCCATCTTCAGTCATCGGACGCTTCTGATGCGGTTCTACCGCTTCCAACGCAGCAAGTTTGGCTGTAGTACTACTGTGTCTCTCCCCTGTTGCAGATGCGTCTTGCTGAGTCAAGTTATCGGCAAACGCACTCGGCCATGGCTGCGACCTCAAGAGGATAAGAGCCCGACACCACTCCTCTCTCCCTTCAACCCATCTCTTGTCTCGTCTCTCATCTGCTCTCTGAAATCCTCCAACTCAAAAACTCTTCATTCTCTGCATTTTGATCCACAAGCAAATCCTTCTAATATATGTTTTCTTCCAGAGTTTTCTTTTTTCTTGCCAGCTCTTCTCTCTGAGTTCTAGTGTGATCTTCTGTTACAGGTTCTTCTTGGTGTTTTAGTTGGATCCTCTCTCTTTCCTTCCCTCATTTTTCAAGCAACCTAAAAAGCTTAGTACTCATCTTGATCTGTTTTTGGGACCCGAAGTAAGTCGACGACCTGTTGGGACGTTATAATGTGGACTACTGTGGTGCAACCCTTGTTGGCACAATGCCACAAGAGTTTGAATGTACGTAGCTGTGGATCAACTACTCGTACTGCATTTGGCAGTACTGGGGCGTTGTTGATTATGCCGCAGCTTCTAGTTCAAATGCAAGTGATCAGGGCCTCTGTTGAATCGGTGTACACCCCTCTTAAAGACTCTGAAGTGTTTGCCCTGCAGCAGATTTCTTGATTCCGCGAGATCTAGTCTAATTCTTGACTCGTGATTCTGTTTCATCTTGATTCTCGGACCGTGCTATGAAAGTACGAGGATCTGATCCATTCCGTGAAGATTCTTGTAGCACCCATTGATCTTGCTAGCCACCTTCTATAGTCAGGATCTGCGTACAGTTCTACACATGAGCAGGCTAGCTGTTTCACAATTTCTTACGCGAGCGATCACTTGTTTGGTACTACTTCAACTCTCGAGAGCTCAAAGGGGCGGGCGCCTGCTTCGTGGAGGGTTCGAGAGTGTGCAATGAAGGACAACCTCCAGATGTTAATCACTGCAGCTGTCGCCCATGTGGTTGTTTGTTGTAAGGATGAGGGTGCCGCTTGGAAATAAATTTTGCGCCCCAGCTAGCCCGATGTGGATTGAAACTGCCGGAGGCCGGGAGAACCCAACAGACAAGAGTAGTACTACGACTGCTGCATCAGGTTATAGCATGGAGCTAGCCTGAGGGTTCCTTTCTCTCACGGAGAAGAATATATCTGTCTGCACGGATCTGCATTTGTCTAGTACTCAAAACACTTCTGACAAGTTCCAGCAATATTAGCTCCTGGCAAGAGAAGAATATCTAGCTGCACCGGGCGGGGTGGGGGGGTTGGGCTGTAAATAACGTAGAGAGCTAAGAATCTCATTTTCTCCATCACTGAAAATAGAACTAGAGAGGAGGATCTAGCAAGCACTGGAGAAGAGACAGTCGCGAATTACTGATCCAAAATGACAGTCAAGGAGATTAGATTCTCCTCAGACTGAACATGATGAACTTGTACAAACATTTAAATTGAGGTGCAGCTTTTCTCCAGAAAAAGCTCAACTCCAAATGTGACTTGACATTCACCTGAACATCTCTTTCTACTTCTCTTAGTGCTCTTCAGTTTCCACCAAATGCTTGTTTTTTATTGTGTATTTTGCATGAATTTCTTACCATGAATCTGGGCTTTATCAACCCTGGTCCTAGTATGTCCTTGCAACAATTGAAAATTTTCAAATTTTAAACATGGTTACACATTAAATAGCTTTCTCAATAAGCTCGATGACAATCTCCTTGCAGCTCCACCCTCTGGTTTACCCATATATTGACACTGGAAGGACATGAGCAGGACCCAGAAAAACACAAAGAGTGATCCCCTAGTACCTAGGTGATTAGATATCAACAATCAACATCTGAACATGAGCAGTACACAGAAAAGCACAAAGAGTGACCTTCTGTAGATCAAATCATTATGTTCACACAATTTCTCTCTCTCAATACTCACATGGAGATCCTTGTATAATACAGTCCAAAACGTAAGGTCATTACAATGAATTCAAATTGCATGGGAGGCCTAACATTCTTATATGTAGCTGGTTGTCAAAATCTTGAAGTATTCAAACTGAGGTGTCACCAAAAAGGAAGGGGATAACCTATGACATAAGACACCTCTACATTAATGATCTTACCAACAACAGAGTTGCTAGTTTGGCTAACCAACAATGTCACAACACTACTTGCTGCATAAACAACTTGTACTACACTTCTATGTTGGGTTCAAAATATAATTCTAGGACTTCATGGGATCAGAACTCTACTAGCTTCCTCTCATGAGCCGACTAGTCATGTGGTAGTTCGTGAACAGACTTCATACTGCCATCCCAATTCCCACTAGATCGCCTCAGAATAGAAGTTGGACAGAGAGACAAGAGGATATCACCCAGAAATATAAAACTTCCCACAGTGCCCACTGGTGTGTTTGAAATCCCATTTCCTCCGGAGCTCCCACACTATGGTAGGTACTCTCTCCTAAACCCGGTAAGATTGACAGATTCCCTCATGACTAACAATACCCCGAAATATCCACCGCTCCTGAAACCTCTAGACACCATCATCCTTTCCCCTGGACTAGTCTCTAAATCCTAGCATCAGTCATTACTCCTATCTTGAAGTCTACAGCGCAGCAGAAAGCATTACTTCAAGACCAAAGCAAGCATTAATAGCATGGTATTCTTCCCTTCTGTTTTTCACCAATCCATCCTATCACAAAAAATTCTATCTTCTAACAGTAATCAAAATGAACACTTCACTCTTCACCTCCAGTCTGCCTGTTGAAACTAGCATTCCCTTGTTTACAGTTCATCCTCAGTCCTCTCCCGCCTTCACCAAATTTGCTGCATCAACCAGCCCTTAGCTCCGTGATCTGCATTTTCAATTTCAAGAGCCAACCAAAAGCACCTATGAACCCGCTCCATCACCAAAACCAACTCAGCTCGATTGAAGAGCAAAACATCAAACACAATAAACCTGCAAACAAACAAAACACGCCCAAAACACAGAAAAGAACACAAGACATTAAACTTTAGGTGTCCTCAATTCTTGATGATGAATAATTGCTCTGTATTTTGTCATCATCTGGGACCATCCAGAATTAGGGTTTTCACTTCCCATCCATGTTCATCCACAGAAAATTTCTGACACTGTTTTAGGTTACAAGGGCTGCAACTGCCGAACACACTTTTTGAAAATATTAAATATTTTTACTCTGTCTTTTGGTCAGTTATAATTAATTCGAACTATGATTAACTCTTCAATTATCTTTCTTACACAATATTTTCAAGGAAAAAAAAGTGATCCAATGATTAGAATCTCCCCCCTTCAACCAAAGGGTTCAAGATTAGATCTTTTCTCAAAAAATGTTTTTCTCATGAATGAAATGGATGAAAAAAAAAAGTCTCTAGGCAATTTTTCAAGCTAGATGTCCTAGGGAGAGAAAATTGCTTTGTCTCTTGGGGAGAAGGGGACTAAATTGTTTTCCCTTGCTTTCTATCTCAAGGAGGAGGGAACTAAGTTGCTTTCTCTTCCAAGGAGGGGACTAAGTTGACTTTTCCCTCAAGGAAAAAGGGACTAAGTTACCAAGGGATTAAGTTGCTTTGAGGAGCAAGTTTTCAAATGTTTCACTAGCAAATTTTTTGGTTTTTCTAATTAGTAGAGTATGGACCACTTGACTAGTCATTTTAATTTTTGACTAATCATTTTGATTAGCGAATAATGAGCTGATTCATTGGCCAAATTTTTGTTTAGATTTAAATAATTTATTTTTAAAATTATTATCAAAAATAATATTTTTGTGGGTGATAGGTAGGTAGGTAGGTCATAAAAAAAACAAATAGGTAGGTGGCAACTTAGCTTAGCCTACCTATTTTAGCCCCTTCAACATGTACATAGGTTATAAATATTAACAATTGAACCTTTGATCTCCCCAATGATAAATCAAGTTTTTATCCAATGGATCACACCATAAAAAGGTGTTCAAATCTTGTTAAGTTTTTTATTTCATATGTTTTTTTCAACACAAGACTATGAAGTACGTAGGTAGGTAGGTTATAGGAGGTAGGTGGGTGCATAGGTGGGTGGTACATGTATGTAAGTGGGTGGGTGGGTACATAGGTAAGTAACATGTCTAATAGGTAAGAAGGTGGGTTGGTTGGTAGGTAGATAGGTTGTAAGATTGTAGGTGGGAGGTAAAAGGTAGATATGTAATAACCATTAAATGTCTCATTTGAGTAAAAATTGTTGGTCATCTTGCCTGATGATGTCAATTTTTTATGTTCAATTTGATTAAATGTCGAACATTTGATTAAAACTCATTAGCCATTTTGACTAGGATTGTCCAAGTTGATTGGATGTATTAGTCAAATAGGACACTTTAATTAAGTTTATTGGTCAAAAACTACATGTCTCAATCATCAAATCAAAATGGACATGTTCATTAATAAAAAAAGGATTAGTTAGTCAACTTGAACCATTTGAAAGACCAAGAATTCTAATGTTTGACAAGAAAATACATGAGGTAAATTTTGTCCAAATCAAATGTTCTTTATACCGTTGGAAAGTTGTTGAAGCATAGATATATCTAAAATGACCTTGCATTCTTGATTTGAAGATATGAGCTAAAAAATATGACGAAATGAAAGGCTAGGGTCAAAAAGGCCTTCTTCCCAGGGGAGAAAAAGATTTGGAAATTGACCCCAACTCTTTTTTTTGCCATAATTTTTAGTTCATAGCTTCAAATAAAAATTGTAAGATGATTTTAAATATCTACATGTCAAGAATCTTCCAATGGTACAAAGAATGTTAATTTGGACAAAGTTTACCCCCTATACTTTCTTATCAAACATTTGAAAACTTGCTCCCAAGGCAATTTAGTCCCCTAAGTAACTTAATTTTGTTCTCCTTGGGGGAAAAAGGGACTTGGAAATTTGATCCCTAACTTTTTTTTTGTCATAATTTTTAGTTTATAACTTTAAATCAAGAATGCAAAATCATTTTAAATATTTATGATTTGGGAGCTTTCCAATGGTATAAAAAATGTTTGATTTGGACAAAGTTTACCCCTTGTATTTTCTTGTTAAACATTTAAGAACTTGCTCTTGAGGAGAACTTGTTCCCTGGGGCAACTTAGACCTTTTTCCTTTCAAAAAGTTGCTCATTGGGGGAAATTGTTTAGCGAGGCAACTTAATCATTTTATCCATGGGGGAACATGGTTGGGACTACCATTGTTTCTTCCCAAAAGTCCATTTCTCCTAGCATCTAATTTGAAGAAGTTTATCCAAAGGTTTTTTTTAATCCATTTTGTTCATGGAAGAAAAAAGAATTTGAAAAAAAAATCAAACCTTAAACCCTTTGGTTGAAAGGGGAAATTCTAACCATTGGATCATTTTTTTTCTTTGGAAATATTGTGTAGGAAAGATAATTATAATGTTAATCACAACTTGGGTATAATAACAAAAAATCATTTTTTTTCTTGTTGGGCATTGTCCTATAATTACATTACGATCAATGGTTCATTTAATTCATTAGTCTTGTTTAATGTTTGTCATTTATAAATGGGTGTATTAACCCATGTGGTAGGCATAAATTTTACATTAGAATTGTTTTCTACCTACTTAAATACAATAGAAATTGTATTCTCACTAGTACTTTCAACACATATTATATGTTATTTGCACTCATTCAATTATATTTGGAGATTGTATTTGCCAATTTTTTTATTATATATATTTTTTCTTTATTTCCCAGATTTTTTTTAATAATCAAAATATGTGATTAGGGTTTCATGATTCATTTAAAAAACACAATAATTTCATAGTAGACTCATTATTTTTTTCATCAATATTCTATTTTTTTCTTCACTTAAAGTTGAACATATCAAACATCTTTAGTATAAAGTGTACAAATCTAAAATGAAAAGTAAGAAAATCTATGGTTCACAACCCAAGAGAACTATAAACTACATAATGTGTTTCTATTATATTTCCAACAATTCTCTAAGTCCATCTCTGTGTGTAAAAACAAAACAATCTCCCAATTTTTATTAAATTTAAAACTACATCCTAAGTTTCTTCCCTCCAAAAGTAATTTGAAAATCAAACTAACAAAATGTTTTAATCTTGTCCAACTAATCAACCATCTTCATCCTACCTTGTTGAATTTTTCCCATTCACCTAATAACATTACCCTCCTTCCACTATGGATTTTGTTTTCAAAATCCTTGCCATAATGCAAAAAATTATTCTTCAAGTTAGTGTGTTAGCCATTTGTGGCTTGATTTGCTCATCCTAAGATGTTGTTGCTTGCACCTTAGTATGTGTTCATGTGGTAATTTTAACTGTTGCACTTATTTGAAAAACTAAAACCTTAGGAAATCTATGTCGTATCTTGTTGTATTTCATCAAATATGTGCTCCACCACTTAACTAGGCTTCCAACTGGCTCCCTCTATTCACTAATGTCGTTAATTATTAGCTTTGTTCCTTGTTTAATTTTTTTTTTGTACTTGTTCCTCAGCCTCTTCATTTTGAAGATCTTGTCATCCTCTTTTAAGATCTTGTGGTTCATGTTTTAATTGTTGAGATGTTATTTCAGTGTACTTAACCCCATTTGAAAAATCTATGGTACTTAATGTTATGGTAGTTATTGTTGATTTATTTGTGGTTGTATTGCATATACATCCATTGTGGCACTTTCATGAACCTCCATATGTGCATGATAATCATAGAAATCATCTATTTCATCATGTTGCATTTGTTGGTGTTGTGTTTGAATTGTTATTGCCAACTATGGTGATCTATTCCTTTCTTGCTTCATTTGTTGCAATTGCTCCCTCTTTTATTGTTCCTATACTAAATTGTTTTCCTTCTGTGGTTTAGAAGGAATATGGCATGTAACCACCCTTGGGACTATGACTCTAGGTTGTCTTGCATTCCCTTGCATAAATTTTTGCGATCTAATGTCAACCCTTGACTTCCTTCTCTACTCCAATCCTTCTCCAATTTCATATATGTTTTTTCTTTTCTCCATGGTCCTTGGAGACCCTCTTGTTGCTCTTCTTTTGTTATCTAGAACATGTTGTAATTCCTCCTTGGTGTTTTTTTATTTCTTTTGGGTTTCTACTATTGTCTTTTCTATAACCCCATAATCTTCTTGAAACATGTATCTAAATAGAATCTCCAAAACTAATGTTGAATGACAAGTTTCTTTTTTGTCCTCCTGTTTCCCATCCACTTGCATTTTTTCCTCACTCTGCAACTTTTTACGTTTTTTTTTTCATGTGTTATTTTCTACAATCTTTAAAGTGTTATCTTATATATTTCCATGTCTAGAAGTAGTTAATATCTGTGAATGGTTTAAATATATTGTTATATTTTTCATTCATCCATATGCCATTGTAGCCACTTGTCCATCATCCCTTGTTTTGTTTACCATGTGTATTGAAATATGTCCCAACTCATCAATATAGTTGGGTGCAAATGGAACAACATGAGCCACACCCAACTACTTTTGGGAAAATATTCCTTAGAATATTCTTTAAATCTTCAATTTTTCTTCAAAATTCTTTACTTTTAAAAATATTATTATATCAAGATTTAAATTTTATGTAAAAGGTTTCACAATATATGTAACTTTAAAAAGTTTTGAAGTCTCTTTATAAGTCCTTTTAATGCTAAAAAATAAGTGTTACAATGCTAAATGAGTACTTTTGAAAGCTTTTTTATTCATAAGATATTTTTCAAATTAATTTACATGACACAAGTTGATTAATAAAAACTATTGTGATTCCAAATATGCCACATATGTTTTAATTAAATATTACATTTAAATGGTAGAATTATTGGGCATTAGTTACAAAAATAATAATGACTAGTTACAAAAGCAACTAGGTTTTCATCCATAAAAGGATGCCTTTAATATTGGATGAAAAATGTGCATTTTTTCTTTTCTTTTTCCATCCAAACATGTAACAATTTCAACTTAAAGTCATATTTGTGACTTAATTGGATATGTCAAAATTGTAGTCACATATATGATTACTGTAGTTGCATATATAATTAAGCACACTTATGACTAAAATGACACATAGGATTAACCTAACACTAGTCATAAAAGTAATTGTTTTGGACACAAGTCGCATCTTTTGTTGCAACCTAATGGTTAGATTGCACAAGATTTCTTTTAATGAATCTTCCCAACAGCTTGTTAGTGGATTCTACCTAACCATTCCCCTATGGGTAATAAGTAATGGAACTGACATGTTTTAGTAAGAAATGATTTATGAAATGCTTGACAACATTGTTAATAAAGTACACACCTTGATTTGTGACTATAGTTAGTGGACATCCAAACTTGGTAAAAATGCATTCATATAGATATTTTGTTGTTACTATTGTAGTATTTGTCCTTAATGTTTTGCCCCACCCATTTTGTTGCATAATCTCACCACTGGTATGTACTTGTTCCTTATATACCGTCCTATTGGTTTTATTGGTCCCACAAAATCAAGTTCCCATTTTATAAATGGTTCCTCTAAAATATATGTGATTAACTTAGCCAAATTTTGTGCAACCAACCTTCTAGTGTGCTAACACACATCACATGATTTGCAAAAATTAATGATATCTTTGTACATTGTAGGCCACTAATACCTTACATCTAAAATTTTCTTTTGTGTGATTTCAGTTGCAAAGTGTTGTCATGTTGTTCCCTCATGTAACTCCTTCAACGCCCTTTGTGCTTCTATGGTTGATAAACATCGCCTTAATTTGTTGTCTTATCCCATCCTGTATAAAACATCATTTTTCATTATAAAGGGTTCAGCCCTTTTGGCCAATCATTGTTTTGGTCTTATTGACAAAGACTTTTCCATTTGTTTTATTTGTAAAAAATTCTTGACACCATTCAACCATTTTGGTCTATGAATAAAAAGCTGGCATTTGTGGACTATTCTTGGACTCCTTTAGGTTTTCTTGTATCGAATAATTTAAACAAAACATCTACAACTACATGAATCTTGCATGCCCTATATATTACTATGAAGTCATACTCCAGAAACAAAAGTAATCACCTAGCAATCATCCCTAAGACTTGTGGTTTGTTTACCAAGTGAACTAAAGCCATATGATCTACATAAAACAAAAATGTATTTCCCAATAGATAATGCCTGAACTTATGCAATGCAAAGATCATGACTAAAGCTTCTCTTTCTATGGTGTTATAGTTCTATTTTGCACTATTAAGAAGTTTAACAACATACACTACTAGTTGATCATTCTTCCTTGTGATATTATTTGCTAGTAAAGCTCCCACAACCAACAATAATGCATATGTGTGAACGTGGAACTCCATGTCCCAATTTGATGGTATCAGAATCAATGCTTTAATGTGTTTTTGTTTTATAAGCTCCCAAGCTTTTTGACATTCCTTTGTCCACAAAAAAGTTTTTGTTTTCCTTGTGAGCTTAGTAATTGGAGCCAAAATCGATGCAAAGTTCTTGATAAAACATTTATAAAATTATACCAAACCATGAATATTTGAATCTATAATGATTTTTGTGGTACGTGCATGTTCATTATTACTTATATTTTCTTTAGATTAGGTAACTTACCTTCTTTTGAAACAATAAATCCAAAAATAATTATAAAAAAACCATAAAAATGCATATTTTTGGGTTTGAACTAATGTTGTACTCCATGCATTTCTGAAAGCATAATTTGAACTTCTACAAATGAGATTCCATGTCACTATATACTATGAAATTGTCCATGAATATCTTCATGAAATTGTTTAGATATATATTTTCTAAATGCTTTTGTCATAGCTCTTTGAAATGTTGGAAGTCCATTCTTCATTCACTACAAGAAAATGTGGTTTTTCAAAAGGTTCAACTTGACTAGCATGTTCATATTGACTAGAGAGGATGTCCAAGTTGACTAGGCGTCTTGGGCATGAAAAAATATGTTTTTTTGACTGGTAATATTGACTAAATTGACCTTTTTTACTAGGTGTTTATTTGGACATATGGTCAAATGAGACATTAAAGAAAAAAGGCAGTTTGAAAGATGGCAAGGCCTAGTCAAATAGGCCATATTGAATTTACACTAAAGTGACAAGTGTTTATGTCTGAATTATAGTGGGGTGGTTAATCACAACTTTAAATTTGAATGTTTAAAAGTCGGGCATAAAATAAAGTAAGTCCAATATGTGAGGACATCTAAATACTTTGTGGCATATGATATGATGAATGGGCATTTTCCATATAATGCATGCATCTCAATAAGGTGTTTTAGATCCAAGAAGGGATCAAATTTTAGTTCATAACTTAAAACTTGCTATAAAAGGTAGAAGGAAAATCTTAATTTGTAGTTTAAATCAAGAGGGGAATTATTGGTTCATGGGGTGAACTTTGAACTTGCCATAAAGGATAGGGGGAAGGACTTAGGGCTTAGTTTGAACAAAAAGGCATAAATTTGAAAATATGTCTATTCCACGTGAACTAATCTAAAATAATAAATCAACACAAAAAGTGTATGTAGTAAAGTGTACATTAATATATTGAATCCATGAATATTATTTAAGTCAATGATCAACAATTATAAGTTCTTTGATTTCATTGCATAACATTGAAGAAACACATGTTTTGATATGCATTTAAATACATTTTTTGATATGCAAGTACTAGAAAATATATGCCATAGTTTTCCAAAATTAAGTTGCAAGTGCATGAAAGTAAACCATTAATTAAAACTATTATACTTGCAAGTTGATGAAGGCCTAATGTGTATGGATATAGTTTCAACTTTTCATATTATAGTCATAATCTATCAAAATTTTAATGTAAAAGTATTTTGGAGAAATTGAACAACCAACCAATTTAGAACATACTTTTTGTCCACTTTTTATATATAGAAATTGTTCAAACTTTATGTACAACTTACAATAAACTCAAGGAAGTGCTTTATGATTTCAAAATGCAATTTAAATAGGTTTTTAATATTTTTTTGAATGTAAATATTGAAAAGAGACTGTTTTTTAAATTAAATTTTCTTAGGACTACTTTTTTGACATACTTTATTATGCTTGGACCCCAATATGAACAAGCATATGACATTTAGGTCTAAACAATGTGTACAATATTGATGTTCAAATAATATAAGTAAATGAATGACATCTATGTCTATTCCATATGAACTTAAAAAAAATAGATTTCACACGACTATTATTGCCAAATCATGGCCCATGAAGTTTATGATGCTAGAAAGCATGGATAACTCCTTCTCTTGGGTATACATCAAATTTGATCCCCTTCACTAGAGATTGTTGTTTGTAACCAAGTCATTTTTACGGACCCCATGTCCACACTTCTCTTTTTGCTCCAATTCTAACTATAAACATTCAATGTCATGTAGGTTGTTTTCTTATTCACAAACTTCCAAGTGTTTTAGGGTGTAAGTACATAGATAAGAACCAACATGATTACTTTACGAAAGGACTTTGAGCCTTTTTTAGTATTTTTTCATTTTTTCATATGAAAGAATTTTTGAATGAAATCTTTTGTAATTTGTTATTAAAAATATATATAATTTCCCCAATAGATCACAGGTTTTGTGTTAATCATTGTTGAATAAATATGAAATTTTCAAATTGTGTAAATTTTACCAAATTTTGCATTTCATCTTGAAAATTTATCATAATTTTGAATCATAAAAAAATATGTTAACTATTTTAATTTTTTTAAATATCCTAAACTATAACTTTGTTTTGTATGTCATGCACATTACACCCCATTTACATGTGGTAAAGGACTCTTGCAAATTTTAAAATTCAAAAAACACTTTGAATTTTTATATTTTAAAATTCCATATCTTTTTGATTGTGAGTGTTTTTTGAACTTGGGTAGTAAGTTGTTATCATCTAACTTTTTTTACCATCAAAACTGTGTTATTACAATAGTCCTTTACCTAGTCCTTTGTAAAATTAACCACATCTAATGCAACACCTATTCAAATTCAAATGTCCTTTTAAAAAACCAAAACCCAAAATTTAATTTAATGAATTTTTAATTTGAATTCTTCAACTTTCATATTAATCATTTAACACAACTTGGAATGATTAAAATAATTTTAAAAATCAAAACACACCATATATAAAAAAGTTCACAGTTTTCACCACTATTTGATATGGTTTTTGGCTCCTATCTCTATACTCGCACCCTTCATACATTTTTTTGTTCTACATCTTGATTTTTTTCAAGATCTAAATTCATATTTTGGCATCTGATTTTTTGATCCATCTGCCTTTATAGACTTCGAGTTACTATTTGATTCAAATTGTTTTATTTATGTTCAATTTTCTTCAATTTCTTATATACTTCCAATTTGAGTCCTTACAACCTTCACCGCTTAGACCTTTGTTTTCTATTTCCAAAAAACTTAAAGATTAAGATTTTTAGAAAAAATATTACCTCTTTTGGATTTCAACATCTATAGAAAACAACACTATCGATAATCCAAACTTCTCACACTATATTTATTTATTTATTTATTTATTTTTCTAAAAAAAATTCTTCAAATTTTTTTTCCCCTTGAAGTTGCCAAATGGTAGGGATTAAATTTTACATTAGAATTGTTCTCTACCTATTTAGAAAAATACAAATTGTATTATCACTAGTACTTTTGAGTGAAAGCATGGTAAAATAGACCAAAGAATCACCTCGTAACAAAAAATGGAAAGTGGCCATCAAGTAGGGTTTGGTATATTGAAATTTAAAATATTATTTACTATAATGTTTACTTATATGACTTTTTTTGATTTTGTTATAACTATATTTTAAAACCACATATTTAAAGTAGGTTTGTATATATTCATTAAAATCAAACAGATGTCACAACTTGCAAAGTAGATTAAAATTCAAACATGAGTAGATTAAATATTGGATCTATTTTATTTTTAAGTCAATGACATGTTAAATATACTAATGAACTTTGAAATTTTTCATAGTAAAATCAAAATATATTTAACATCCAATGTAGAAGTAAAAATGAAATGTAATATTAACCTATAAGTTTTGGTTATACTTATTACCTACTTTTATTGAATTAAAGTTTTTCAAATTTTGTATTCAACTCATAAAAACCCAATGGAAGCATGGAGGCTTCCATAATGAGACTTTAAAAAAAATTGAACCTAATTTCTTATGTTTATGTTAAAAAATTACCATATTTAAAATTTGGATTTAGGTAGATGTACTTTTTGGTCCACTTTACCATGCTTGGACCCCATGCCCTTACTCAAAGAAATCTTTGACACCTTTGGGTTCAAGATGTTTAGCACCTTGGACTTATGTTTTGGTTACCATCAATTGTTATTATGGAAGGGTGACAAGGTCAATACAACATTTTAGGAGATTGATTTTAATGAGAAGGATTGATTGTACTAATAGCAATTTTTATAGTTTGGTTTGAAAAATGCTCATGCAAAATGTATTATGGGTTGAGTCTTGGCCAACTTTGCCTTTGCCAAGTGTTACATCAATGGTATTATAATTTTAAACCTAATTCCAAGGGATCACATACATCATTTATAAGAAATGTTTCATTGATTTAAGGAACATAACTTTAAGTTACATTTTAGCATTTATGTTAATTATTCCATATCAAATGGAATAGGGCAAACCCATCATTGGATGGTACCATTAGGAACATCACACCTTGATTTTATTAGACCCATTGAATTTTTAAAAATCATTGGAAAGACTTGAACAAATATTTTCATTAAAAAATTCATGGTTACATTTATTAAGTTCCATATGAAATTTTGATAATATCAATAATATTATATATTTCTCTCTTCCTAATCATTGCATTTAGAAAAAGTTTCAAGAATGTATAAATAATTTCTTTCCTTGAACTTTTTGGTCATGAACACAAATTTGAAACATGATTTGGGAATTTTCTTGAGAATTTTTTTCCTACTTGAGGTTATTTTGAAGTCATTATTTTTATTTTACTTTATTAGGCAATTTATCAGTTAAAGTACAATTTAGTTATGAATTTTTAAAGTTAAGGAATGTGATTCCTAAAAGGGCCATCATTATTAGGAATACAAATTTTTAACAATTTCCTTTTTTATTCCAAAATGAACTTCAAGTCATATATATATATATATATATATAGTTGTGAAAAAGTTTAAAAGAAAGGGCCCAACAAAATGGTTTGGCCATTTTTTGTTCTTTAACCATTCCTTAAGGTGGCTCCTAGCGTTACCATCCAAAGATGGGTTTGCCTACATCACAAATGTAACATACCATGAATTAACAAGTTTTTGCATTCATTGAACCCATATCACCAAGTTGGTGCATCTTAAGTAAAAACCTTTGTATTCACGAGCAAGATGGCTATGCATAGGGCCAAACAGTTTGAATGGGAAGGTATTTCCCTCCTATGGGTGGGGACGAATGGATGAATGTGAATAGTGCCTCATTTATAATATTATGAGGGCCTTGTATGGCATGTTCATAAAAAATTGGGCCTTATTTTGGTTTTAATGGACTTATAGCTTCATTACAATAAAATGTGACTTTTCAAAAGGCCAATTTGACCAAAGTGTCCACATTGACCCAAAGGTATGTCCATTTTGACTAAAGGTTTAGGGCATGAAAAACACATGTTACATTTTACTAATACATTTGACTAAAGTGGCCTTTTTGACCAAGTGTCAAGTCGAAGATTTGATCAAAATGAACAAATGTCCATCAAAATGGCCATGGCTTAGTCAAATTGGCCAGATTGATTAAATAGGGTTAAATCAAATTGACCATCCTGATTTGACCCTTAGTCAAATGAACCATACTCATTTCATGATTTAGCCTATTTATTAAGCTTAAGCTGCCTACTTAACCTAACATAACTAATTGGTTAAACTAGGTCTAAACTACCTATTTAACCTATCATAATTAATAAGCTAGTAGGTTATTTGTTAAATAATAACCTAATTAGTAGCCTAGCTAGGTAGGTTCACAAAAATATATATATTTCTTTATGGTATATCTAGTAGGTTACCTCAAATGTAGCCTAAGACTACTCAATAGCCTATAATTAGGTAATGTAAGCTTTTTAGGTAGGTATCCTAGATGACCTAGGCTTATTAGGTATACCTATTAGCCATGTAGGTAGCGTAATAGCCTAGGCTTACTATAGGTATGTAGCCTAGGCCTACTAAATAAATAACATAAACCATCTAAGTCTAGTAAGTAGGTAGGCTATTCTATTAGCTAGGTAAATAACTTAGGCCACCTAGGCCTACTAGGTATAAGGTAGCTTAACCTAGGTTATCAAAGTCCACTTGGTAGCTACGTACATAGTGTAGGCCATTTAGGCCTATAAGGTAACCTAGGCCACTTAAGCCTATTAGGTATGTATGTAACCTAGCTTAGACCACCTAGGCCTACATGGTAGGTATTTTAACCTAAGCCTATTAAATAAGTATGTAGTTTCATCTAAACTACCTAGGTAAATATGTAGCCTAACCTAGTGTGTTTAGGTAAGTACATAGCTTAGGTAACCTAGGTTAGGTTAACCTACGCCTACTAGGTAGGTACGTAGCCTAACCCAAGCTACCTAAATAGGTACATAACTTAGGTAGCCTAGGTTAACCTAACCTAGGCCTACTGGATAGGTACATAACCTAACCTAGGCTACCTAGGTAGGTACATAGTTTAAATAGCCTAAGTTAACCTAACCTAGGCTTACTAGGTAGGTACATAGCCTAACCTAGGTTGCTTAAGTAAATACATAGTTTATATAACCTAAGTTAACCTAACCTAAGCTACTTAGGCCACTTAAGCCTATTAGGTAAGTATGTAACTAACCCGAGCTAGGCCACCTAAGCTACTAAGTAGGTAGCTTAACCTAATATTAGGTAGGTAGCTTAACCCTAGACCTACTTAATAGGTTAGGTTACCTACCTAGTATGCTTAGGCTAAATCTATTAATTATAGGCTAATAGGTACCTACATAGCCTATTAAATAACATAAGCATAGGTAGGTATAAACATAGACTTAGTAGGTACCTATAAAGTTTAATAGATTATAACCTACATGTTACATAAATACATGCATTTATTAATAGGTACCTCCTACCTACCTATAACCTACCTATTTATGTAAGTAATGTAAAAAGATTCAAATTCATTTAATGCAATATGTTGAAAGAATTCATGGAAGTTTATTACAATATGTTAATCCAAAATCATGTTTATTTCAATATGTTGTCCAAAATAAATCACCTTACGGGGTGGTGGTGCAATGGTTAAGGATTTGACTCCTCAATGTGGAAGTGAGGAATTCAAGTCCCCACACTTGTAACCTAGGCTACCCTGGTTATTTAGGTGACTTAATTAGGTAGCCTAAGTTGCAAAACCTACTAAACCACCTAGCCAAGGCTACTTGGCCTAGCTTAGGTGGTTAAGCTAAATGGCTTAGCTTAGGCTTAGGATGTAAAGTTGGTAGGTAAATAAATAAATAAAATTTGGCATTTTAGGTTTATTAATTAGGTAGGTAGGTAGGTTAAGGTAGGGTAATTAATTAATTAATTAATTTTTTCATATTCATTTTAAATAAAATAATTTAAATAATATATATTTCTAATTATTGCCCAAATTATATTATTGTCATGGTGGTTTAGTGAGAAAAACCTAGTCAAAAAGACCAACAAAAAAGACCCAATAAAAATGGTTGAGTCCAAATTGACTTGTCTAGAATG
>Ga0116227_10002561_pt1 | contig 41100 bp, 19 predicted proteins | sample S1TSphgellanicum_FD_89693 | JGI IMG/M metagenome (GOLD analysis project Ga0116227, IMG submission 89693) | Host-associated microbial communities from peat moss isolated from Minnesota, USA - S1T2_Fb - Sphagnum magellanicum MG | ecosystem: Host-associated > Plants > Peat moss > Unclassified... | reverse complement strand
TTGTCATGGCGAAATGCTATTGTTAATTATGGGCTTGTATTTCCTATATATCAATAAATCACATCTAATTCTACATCCCCTTTCCCTTCTCTCCAACATAAAAGGGATAATGTACTTTAAAAGGTTTACTAGGTGCTTAACTAATTAAACGTTACATCAACTAAAATAAAGAAATACTATATGCCTGGAAATATCACAAAAGCTGATTCAACTATTAATAATCACTACTTGGAGGCTTATAAGCATTCAAATCATTAGTACTAAGGAAAATTATGGAACTAAGGCTTAACTAATTGTTGAGTTATAATCCATGGCTCACACCTTTAAACATCATATTCTCAAAAAAATTTAGATGCGTCCTTTGCATATTTTATGAACTCATATTTGAGAATTGCAAAAATATAATTTGCCTATGAATCATGTGATTCCATAGCATTATAGCGTTAAAAATTTAAAACAAATACTTGAGAGTTCAAATGTACATACCAAAATGGCTTGCAACATATCAACAACCATTTCAATCTATTTTGATTCACATTATCAGAAATTACGTCCATTGAAACCATACTAACCTACAACTAAAAATTTAAAAAAAACTCATATATAACTATTTTGCAATTATTTCTTGGGTATTGCAACTAGTGTGCAACTATCCCCCTATAAATACAATGTATTAATAAATAAATTGTCACATCAAAAAATCAGTTTGTTGTATTAAGTTGCAAGTGAGTTGAAAATGGGTCTTCTATACAAAAATTTATACACATTGTACATGCATATGTAGTCAACCATGTTTGAATGTTTTAGGAGTTGCATTGTAATTACATGTGGCAACTTTAGAATTGTTATAAATGTGCCATTAATATAAAGCAACAACTATGTTGCAATTAGGTACAACGTACATACATGTGATGATGCCATGTGTTCACATTTCCACCACCCATTATGGAATACATTTGTAACTAATTTTCAATTATGATTCCCATTGATAAAATTAGTACAACCGTTAATGTACCACTACTAAAATACTACTATTCAACTATGTTATGATTATAATACAACTACTTATATCTTAACAAATATACACATTCATCAAATATTTATATTTTCATCATATGTGTTTCATTTTGAGTGATTTAAAATGTCATGGGAGTGCTATTTCAAGTTTTAAAAATCATCTTTGAAATGTAAAGGAAAAGGAGTAATGAAAAAATAATAAGAGAAATAAACTTTTCAACTTACAAAACTTTTTTTTTTCTCTCTCTCTTTGAACCCCTCCTATTTTCAAACCTCATAACTTTCTTATTTCTTATTCATTTTAAACAATTTAAAGTGTTATAGGAGTGCCACCTGAAGTTCTACAAATAATTTTTGAACTATAATAGCAACATAACAACATATAAGGAATGTTTTTTAGGTATTCGAGAACTAGCCTTCGTAACATTCAGTGGTTTGTTTTTTTTGAATTTTTGACCCCCTTTACTTTGGGTGGCCATTAATTTCTCAATTCTATTTTGTTTTTGACGATTTTTAATGCCCTAAAGGCTCCAATAGAAGGGGTTCAAGTTTTTTTTAGATACTAGAAACAATGGAGCCCTCCTTTTGGATTTGGCTTGCGTTCAACGTTCAATTGTTATAGTTGCAACTTAATTACAACTTGACTTGTAACTAAGGAACAACTAAAAGATTTAACTCATATGCTTTGTTTTTTAATCCCATGTCACAAACTATATAAAGAAGTTTTGTTCTTTCATATTCTCACATTAAAATACAAGTCCCATTTTAGGATGAACCCAAAAAAGCTTAACCTAAAGGCAAAACATAAATTTTAAAAAAACAATTCATAGTTATTTTTTAGTTCATTTAGTCTTGTGCTTTCCTCCTTACTTACCTACCTATGTAAGTAAGTAGGTCCTATTTTCTACCTACTTATGTAGGTTGATAAGTAGGTAGGTTTTGAAACTTACCAACCTACTTGCCTATGGTTATTTATGACTCACCTAACTACTAAAATAGAGTTATTTATTTATTTATTCCACAATATAATTAATATGCCATGTGGCAATTTTTATTGTGTCACATGTCACAATCTCGGACCATCATTAACAATCACAATGAATGATGAAAATCAATATTTCGAAAAATTTTCATTTTTATGTCCAAAAATCTTCATAATGCAACGTATTAAATTTTAATAGATGGATGACAATCAATGACATTAGCATGACATCATGGGTGTAATTGTAATGAAGTTGCATAATAGTTGAAAATAAGTTGTTTTGATTGAGTTGCAATGAATTGCATTGTATATACAATGAATTGCAACTTTGCAACTCATGCAACTTGTCGATTAGCACTCGCGGCGTATAAATATAGTGCATTATAAATGTCCTTTGCAACTCAAATTTTGAATTACAAGGCCAGCTACAAAACATCCATTTTTTTCATAATGTCAACTTGATTGTTGGACTTTGTTGGTAGCATTTAGACACTTCCATATGAAGAAGGTTCTATTGTTTTCAGTGTTAAAATTTATGACATTGGGACCTCTTCCATCAAACTATGAAAAAGAAAAAGCACTTTTTTTACCATAAATAACAATATGTTATTATTGAGCTCATTGATGTGAACTACATGTTGCTCCACTATCTCCCAAGAAAATAGAAGATTTATGTCTCCCACATGAAAATTTTACCTTCTTGAAGTTGCAAAAAAATTATCAAAGCTCAAATGGGCATGGAGATGAGATTTTACTACTTTTCATATTTGGAAAGGTAAGTTTTTTACTTTGAATAAAATTCACTTGGATCATATGGCATTGTGATTCACAACTAACCGCATTAAGCACCAAAAGGTGAGCCCATTTTTTTGCTTTTGCTTTCCAATCTTCCAGTTTGTCATCATTGAGCTTAGAAAAGACGACACTTTGTGGCATCAAATAATGATGCAACATTGCTCTAAACCCCTCCAATAATGATTTGTTAGTGTCAAGAATTGCACTTAGGCCTTTTGGAGCTTGACTAGGATGTAGCCATTGCAAAAGACAAATGTGTAAGATGTTTCGAAACTTGCAAGTTTATGTTATAACTTTTGAGATCCATGATCTTCCATTTTTATAAATTGTTTAATATTTCATAATTTGCAACACCCTTATTTCTTTTGTTAGTGCCTCTAATTCATAGATCCAAAACATATAACATAATTTGATTCTTAAGCATATACCAACAAAACAACAAGACTCAAGTGCATCCCAATTTGTCGAAAGTTAAGATTAACATTGGAAAAACAAAAGTTTTGAATATTAAAAAAACAAATGCACATTATCCTTGAATGCAAATAAATGATACATATTTCATAAATCACATGCTTTATTCATCATCTAAATTTGCATTCAATATGTGATCCTCAATGATAGAATCGATTTGTTCTAGAGTTATGTTACTCAAAGCATAAACAATAACACCACCCTTTTGTTTATGTGTAACTTATACCATAAAGAATTTGGAAGCACAAACCAAATGAGAAATATCAAAGCTAGGCCTTTGTCATTAATTGACACATATGATTCCTTTCTTGTATTTGATTCTTTGTAATTTATTGACCAAGAACAACCTCATCACCCTTTTCTATAGAATTGCCAAAATCACTTGGCCATGAGTCTTCTTCTACAATATGTAGTTTTTAAAGACACTACAAGATTAAGAAATTAGCTCCTTCATAATTGTTGGGCTTAGCCACAACAACAAAATTGTCTCCAATTCTCAAACTTGTTATGAGCCCTTGTTCACCTCCATTGTTCTCCAAGTCTTCATTATTAGTTATTTTCCCAATTATTAATAGTTTAAGATAGGTAAGGGTTGCATTTAGGAAGCTTTAACCCATAAAAGTTTTCCAAGTTGGTCAAATTTTATGAATTCAACATTTGATAATCATGTAAATTTAGAGTTGGATAGTGGTAAATGTGGATTTAATTCTTCCATAACCACTCCACACTTATTATAACAAAAATTTTGCATTACAAACATACACTCATTCATCACTCTACATCGATTCTAAACACACATACATATGCAATTTAGTAATACACCAAATTCATGGTTATCTTTGATAACTAGAATCAATAATCCAAAACACAATGTCTAAAAAACTACAAACAAAATTACAATTTATTTTCATGAGATTAAAAACCACAAATGATTCACACATCAAATTGAAAATGAAAATTCATAAACAAGTTTGCACTCTCCGTATTTACTGAAAACTCAACAAGAATATAACAAAATCCATGTTCTATGGAAGTGCAACAAAAATAGCAAGTCAAATTTGTGGTATTCCCACACAAAAATATGCAGCTTCTTTATAAAGTACCTACAGTATACCAAAATGTGTCCTAGTTCACTCTGGGTTTCACTAGATTTTGAATGAATTTGGACATTTTTACTTGGTGAAATTAATTAACCCCCTAATGAATGGGGACTAATTGCTACGAATAATGAATTGTTTCACTAGTACTTAATGAAACAAAGTTACTTTCAAGTGAAATACAAATTTACTAAGCCATTCACTTACTAGTTAATTAACTAGTCAGCATGGAAATCAATTAAAATTAAATTATTTAATATATAATATTATTGATAATTTCATGATTTTCAGCTTGTGATTTATTGACGCATGGTTTAAATTCTAACCTATGTAGGTAGGCCACATAATCAACCTAAGCATCTATTATAGGGAATTAGATAGGAGAATATTCAATCAATTTACCATTGTTGACCACACTCAACACCACTCATGAGGTTGGATCTCTTAATTTTTAGAATGGAAACAAACACCCTTACCATCAAATCACTTTAATTATTGTGATAATATGTTATACTATATTTTATTTATCAAATACTTCATTTTAAACATTACATAAACATAAACTTTTTAAATTCATATCTTATTGAAATTTTGTTCAAATGATATGATTCGATTTATTTTTTAAAAATTTCAATAATGTACATAATTACATTTATTTCCTTTTGAAAGTGTAAAATCATTTTAACAAAAAAAAAGTTGAATATCATTATTCAATAACAATTTAATGACCATTCTTTTGAAAAAAAAAAAGCTTAATAAATGGATAAGATTTTTGTTAATATAACAATACTACCTATGTTAAATTACTTTCAATTATTATATAATTTTTTTCATTAATCTAAATTATTTCACCCTACATTATTTACGATTATTTATGGCTATTTTCAATTACTTTTAGTTATTTCACCTTATGTTAATTTTAGTTATTCTAAGTTACTTTTGGTTATTTTAATTTATTTCACCTTAAGTTATTTTCGGCTATTGTAAATTATTTCATTTTAGGCTACTTGCAACTATTATAAGTTACTTTTGGCTATTATAAGTTATTTTATCTTGGGCTATTTTCAATTATGTGAAGCTATTATTAGTTATTTTTGACTATTGAAAATTATTTCACGTTATGTTATTATTGGCAATTCTAGGTTATTATAAGTTATTTCACCTTAAGTTACTTTTGTTTATTATATATTATTTCACCTTAAATTATTTTTGGCAATCTTAACCAATTTTAATATATGGCTATTAGTTTTTTTTTTATTGGAACTATTGGTGGTTATTAATGGCTATTGGTACCTATTTTATTGGTGGCTATTAATGGTTATTTTATTAGTGGTTATTAGTGGTTATTCTATTAATGGTTATTGGTGATTATTTTATTAATGGCTATTAGTAGTTATTATATTGGTGGTTGTTGATGGCTATTTTATTAATGATTATTATTAGTTATTATATTGGTGGTTGTTGATGGCTATTTTATTAATGGCTATTAATAGCTATTATATTGGTGGCTATTGATGGTTATTCTATTAATGGTTATTGGCGGCTATTATATTCATGGTTATTGATGGTTATTCTATTAATGACTATTGGTGGTTATTATATTCATGGCTATTAGTGGTTATTCTACTAATGGCTATTAGTGACCATTCTATTAATGTCTATTGGTGGCCATTCTATTAATGGCTATTGGTTGTTATTATATTAATGACTATTGGTTGTTATTGTTGATTATTTTATTAATGACTATTGATGGTTATTCTATTAATGGCTATTAGTGGTTATTCTATTAATGGCTATTAGTGGTTTTTCTATTAATGCCTATTAGTGGTTTTTCTATTAATGCCTATTAGTGGTTTTTCTATTAATGCCTATTAGTGGCTATTCTATTAATGCCTATTAATGGCTATTTTATTAATGCCTATTAGTGGTTATTTTATTAATGGTTATTGATGGATATTCTATTGGTGGATATTGGTGATTATTAATGACTATTATATTAGTGGTTATTGGTGGATATTGGTGCTTATTAATGGTTATTATATTAGTGGTTATTTGTGGCTATTATATTAATGGTTATTGGTGGCTATTATATTAATGGTTATTGGCGAATATTTTGTTAGTGGATATTAGTGGGTATTAATGGTTATTATATTAGTGGCTATTGGTGGCTATTATATTAATGGCTATTGGTGGGTATTAATGGTTATTGTATTAATGGCTATTGGTGGGTATTCTATTAATGGCTATTGGTGGATATTTTGTTAATGGATATTAGTGATCATTAATGGCTATTGGTGGATATTTTGTTGGTGAATATTAGTGGTTATATGTTATTATATTAATGATTCTTGGTGGCTATTTTATTAATGACTATTGGTGGTTATTTTATTGGTGGCTATTGATGGGTATTCTATTGGTGGTTATTGTATTATAAGTTATTGTTGGATATTCTATGTTATAATATTATAAAATATTTTAACCTATTTTTCATAGGTTATTATAATATATTCAAAATTATTTTACCTTAGGTCATTATATTATATTTTATATTATTTAAAGTTAATATACTTAAGATAAAATAATTTATAATAACCTATAATAACTTATAATAACATAAGGTATAAGTTATAATAACTAAAGTAGCTTAAAATAATATAGGGTATATCATAAAGTAACATATATATATATATAACATAAAAATAAACCTATTTACTACAATAAATTATAATAGTGAATTATGTTAATTAATAATGAAACATGATGTTTACATAGTGATTTTATAATGAAATAACTTTCACCGGGATGAAATCAATAAAATGCAATGAACTTATTTCATTTTTAAGGTCCCATAGTGATTTAGGTTAGTGAATTGCACCCCATTTTTGTAGTAGTGCTACTTTTCTACTCTTATTCCAGAAATATGTCTTTACGAAAATGTCCTCAAACTCTAAAACTTATTTCTTTTGGGTAGTCCCCAAGTCACCATCAACATAAACAAGAAAACAAAACTCAACAAGGATTCAAAATTCAAACCCTTCAAGTGTCCGATGGCCTATTCCTATTTGTAATGTCTTGTAATCTCAAAAATTATGTAATCTACCTACCCCCATGACATATAGCCTTAATTGTAAAATAAGTTGTAGGGTGTTCCATCATTTTGCATCTCCAAAGCTAATAAGTTCATTCACACACGTCCACATGAAGGTTAGGCAACACTCAACAATCCCATACGAATTAAGTCACTCAAATGTGCATCACCCTTCTAATCGGTTCTTCGCATAACCATTGGAAGACATTCACATAAAACGATGCTTTTTCAAGCTCTCCAACTTCTACTAGCATAACCGGAGGATTTGAAAATGTGGTGGCATCATCTGCCATGATTAGATTTTTGCTTATGGCAACAAAAAACAAAAACATAGTTGGAACAACAAACTTGGTACTTATAATCAAAGAAGGTTTGATGCTTTTATTTTGGAAATTAAGGTAAGCATAGTATGCAACAGTGCAGGTTCTGACGATGAAACTATATGAAAATTTCAACGTCCTAGTTCTAATGGATTCATTAAGCCCTAAATTTGACATTAGATCTAGATAGCATAAGGGAATTCTTATAGTGTAAGACTTATTTTTAATTGACCATGTATTATTTAAGTAGTTAGTACAACTTACTACGTATTACATAAATAATTAGTACATGGGTTGGAAGGAAGGTTACTAATGTTCTAAAATTGACTTAACTAAAGAAAAACCAAAAAAATAAAATAAATTTATTATTGATAAACTATCTTAAAAGTTAGTTACTTTTAAAAGATTACGATGAAAAATTAGGATGTTGGGGCCAAGTGGATGGAATTAGCAATGATCAAGCTTAAGGCCAATCAAGATAACCAAGTACGGAAAAGGATGGATCCTTTAAATTCATTGGCCATGAGGATTATTATTTTATCTTGAGTAGAGGATGGAAACCTTTATAATATTTTCATTGGGTATAATTTTTTAAATTTTAACCATCATTGAAGAATGGAATCATCCTCAAGTCCCATTGGTTCATAAAAGGAAATAAGGCCATTGACCGAAAAGAGGGATTTTCACAAGCTCTCATTAACCAAGGGTAAACAAGTTCAAGGAGGGGTGTTATGTGTGGTTCCTTGAATCTACGACTTTTGGCTTGTGTTGAAGGAGAGGGATTTATGATTTGGAGTGGAGTTTTGGCAAAAAGGTGTTAGTTTGAGGAGGAAAAGAAGATGTTACAATAAAATAAATTTTCTCTTCCTTGGAAGTAAGTTCTAGACACTAAAAGAAAAACTATCATTTGTAACTAATCATTTGCAACTATAATAGTTACAAATGACATATTATAGTCGCAAATGACCGTCAATTGCACTTATTATAATCACAAACAATAGTTTTAGTCATAAATGATAGGTTTTTCTTCCACTGGGAGTTTTTGTTCTAAATTCAATAATTTTGGATTTCAACAATGGATTAGTTCAAAACATTTCTCTTCACACAAAATTTCAGCTTCATCAACCTTTTTGTTGGAAAGATATAATTGTTGGAAGTAGAAAGGGTCTGTTGTGAATCCATGAAGTGTAGTTTTTGGGTATTTTGTTCTAAATTCAAAATTTCATGACTACAACAATAGATTCATTTAAAAATTAAGACAATGTTAGATTAATACTTAAGGCATCTTTTTACAAAAATTTAGTTTCATCAACCTTTATATTGAAGAGATATAATTGTTGGAAGTAAAAGGGGTTTGTTGTTTTTTTTCTCTCAATGTTTTCAAATTAGCTTTTAGGTTTTGAAGCATATTTCCTAACTATAAAAATAAAAACATATGAGACTTTGTATGATTGTTACCTGAGATTGGTTTTTCAACAACCTTATGCATGTTAGATTTGAAGGTTGTATGAAAACGTTATGGCAATTGGAACGAAGGGGGGTCAAACTGTTAAATAATGTGAATTTCCAACTAAGACACAACACAACACTTCTTCACATCTTGTCATAGTAAGTACATTGATTTTCTCAACATCTTTTGATACTAATTAAATGGACACATAGATCATAGGTTTTTTAGGTGATTCATTATTTTCCATTGAACCACATTTTAACTTGTTAAAATATGACTACATAATAGTTCCACCCTCAAATGAATTTTGTGAGTTGTATGTTTCTAATTTGAAATGTGTGCAAAGATTCCTCACACTTACAACCAAATCATTGTTGTTTACCCCAACTCCTTAATCACTTTCATCATAATCAACATTACAAAAAACATCAATTACATGACAAGGTTCTAGTGTGATCAACCTCCATGGTTCAACATAAGCCAACGATTTATAGTCACTTAACACAACCTATATGTAATGGTGACAAAAATAGGAAAATTCCTTAACCTCTAATAGGGCATTGTTTGATGCATTTATTGCTTGCACTAAGTGCATATTTCAAGAGCTTGCCATTGTTCTACAATCAAAACCTTAAGTCCTATCAACATTTCTTGCTTTCATTTCCTAGAAAACTTGTTTAATTCCTTTTTCAACACCTTCATATGTAACATGAGGTTGGTTCATTAACCTCAATGAAGGTACAAAATTACATCATGGACATTTTGAAGATTTTCACCTCCAGGTTTCAATTGTTTTTCTTAATGGCTTGCTTGAGACATGCACATGCACCATCATGCGGGCCTTTCCCATGGCTTGTACCCCAATAGTTCCACCACATCATACAACCAAAAGGGAGTTTTGGGCAAATTGTGAACCTAAAATACCTTGCAACATGGAACCAAGATCTTGCACCCTTGAATTGGTTAGCATAACCATGATTCCACATGTAATGCATTTTGGAAAATTGTCCATTGGTTGTCCAATGACCCCAATGCAAGTTAAATGCATGTTGCACAAACAAATTATTGTGCCTTCGATCATCAAAAATATAATAATGATACTCTGTAATCAATCGCAAACTATTTGGATCCAAAAGGTTCCATGTTGGATTGAGTTGGTAGGTAATATGCACTAAGATAGAAAGTTGAAAATTGTACCAATGTTGTTCTTGGATTTCATCTTGGTGTTTGAAAGAATAATTTTCAACGAAATCAATGAGTGAGAATATTTCGCCTTCTTTCAACACTCTTGTGACAATCTGTATTAGAAATCCTACCACTTGGCTACATCTTCATGCATGACAAATTCAAGAACCTTTGGGGTAGCAAACTCCAAAAATTCCCATGGCTTTGTAAGCTTATTAACAAGTTGAACAACCTCCTTTGGTTCTCTTGCTCGAGTTTCACCTACAAGGACTTTTTGGAAACACTTCCGAGGCATCAAACTTTCATTAGTTGGATTTGCTTCCCTAGTGTAAATTGGTAGAATATGGAAACCACAATTAGACATTTACCCTTAACACAGTCCAAATTGAACCATTTATGGCCTAGTACTTTTGGGCACAAAGTCTTTTGCCACAAGTCAGAATTTTTTTCAAATACGTGGAACATGGTTTGACAGTTAACTATCCCTTGCCAGAAGGGTCCACTAATGAGATTTGCATGAAGTGAAAGACATCCAACATGCAAACAGAGCCATGCTAGCCAATATGTAGAAAAAACCCGCATGTTGTTAAATCAAAATTTCATCTCCACCATCTCTTGGTGGTATTTACAACAATTATTGAAATCTTGGAGCTTCTTCATAAAATAAGGTTTCAGTATGTGGAAGGAAGTGAATTGAATTTGGACATTGGGGTGCATGTTGCCTTGAATCTTGTGAAGAAATCTAGCTACAAAAAAACCCACCAATTTTGTGGGATATAGACCATTGGATTGCAACTTAAACCTTAAGCTTAGCAAATTGGAAAGTTTAATTCCATCTAGAGAATACAAAGCACACATATCTTGATCATAATGCTATTATTTTAGAAAAAAAGGTAGTTCCTAATTCAAAAACACAGTCCTAACAATAGAGGGCCACCATATAAGGAAAAGACCAATGTGTGTTTAAGGTATACATGTGGAAACCTTTTCCTAAATATAAACTGAATGTCTTGGACAAGAGACACAAGTCCTAGTCCTAGAAACCAAAAGTCTTGAAATTTTTATTATGTCTTGATGTCCTATAATTAAATTACAAGTTGAAAGCCCTAAAGTTAGGATCATAATCATGCATCCTACAACTAAATTATAGTCATGTCCAAATAAACCAGAATCATGTGCAAAGTGACACAAGTCCTAGTCCCATAAACCAAAAGTCTTGAAGTCTTATCTTTTGTCCTAATGTCCTAAACTGAATTTCAAACAAAGTCTTGAAGTCAAGACTATAATTTGGATTCCTAAAACTAAACTATAGTCTTAGACATAGATAGCTAGAGTCATGTTCAATCTTGAAAAGTCTTCACCAAAGTAGCCAAGTTCCTAGACCAATCTATAACAAAATCCCAAATTCCTTATTTATCAAAAATCACATACATAGAAACTTGGTTCCTATATGTTATGAAAATCTTTAGTATCTTTTGAACTTATGAAGAATCATGTGCATCAAGATTAAACTAATTAAAATAAAATGGATAATTTAATGGTTTTCACTAACAATTTAAGTCCAAATTGATGATTCTTGAAAGGATCTTTCTTGAATTTTTGTTACTATGTGATCATGTTAGCATGAACCTCCAAACATTTTTACAAAATCACACTTGGTCTTAAATATGAAGTAAAAAAAAACTAAATTTTATTTCTAAAGATCTAGGATTCAAGAAAACAAAATTGGAGTGTAAGAACATTTACCTAACTTTTTTGTAAAAAATGAACAATTTGTTTTTCACATGTTTTTGTGGAGACTAATCAGCAAACCACATCCTTCACATTAAGGCTCACTCTAGTTTCTTTAGTCCACCACTTTGTCACAATCTCCTTGGCATTATCAATTAAGGCATCTTTTCATTGTTTTTTGTCATATTTAACCCATTTGATGCCTTCCACATCATTGTCTAGGAGTTGCTTATGATCCATGGCTTTTGGATTGATTTATAACTCAACCCCACACATTTTTTGGCAACTTGAATGCTTGAATTACCTTGTGTGGAAACTATTGCTGTTGCAACAACATGACAAGTTGAATTTTGATCCTTCCCCTTCCCATACTTCAAGTCTTTTCATGCTAACTTGATGTTCTCACAAATGGCCTCACATCATTGTCGATTATTCTCCTTCACCACAAAATTTGGCATTGCATGTATTAACACTGATTGTTTAAGACATTTCTTTAGGAAAATGGTATTCTATCCCATCACTTGAAGTGAGTTCATGAAGGTGATATGCAACCTCTCACATGAATACAACAATCAATTGATTACTACTAATACATGCACTTTCATGAACAATTGCAATTTCTTCCTTCATCATTTTTTCTTTGCCTTTTTGTAACATTCTCTTTGAATCTCTTTATGATTTGTACAGTAGGTCGATGTTTATGTGACTCTACTACAACCTTTTTCGAATGTGCATTCACCATGTGCAATGAATGAGATCTAAACCAAGAACACCTCCCTTTGAAATTGATGATTCCCACACTTGCAAGATGTGCACATGCACTCGAACCTATTACTAGTCAAATTTTAGATCATGTAGTGTGCATGATATGAAGGACATAAACAAGAGGAAGACGTCTAGGATAATGCAAAAGTCAATACAAAGTGATGTGCATGCCAAACCTTAACATCTACGAAAGATGACTATTTTTTTTTAAGTGCCACGTGTACTATATCCTAACATTTGAAAGAGATGAAAAAAAATTGCAAAGTGCTATGAGCACCAAACCTTAACATTTAAAAAAGATTCAAAAGAACTTGTGAAATGTTGTGAGCCCCAAACCCTAACATTTGGAAGAGATGAAAAAAAATTACAAAGTGTTGTTGGTGCCGAACCCTAGGATCTAAATTAAAAGATGGAAAAAATTGTTGAGTGTTGTGAGTGCCAAACCCTAATCTGGGAGGGAAAGATGATAGGAAACGAATGGCTTTGATTGCTTTAGATGGAATTGACTAAATAACTTTTGTATTTTGATAAATTAAAAAATTTCCCCTTCAAATAGGACACAATTAGGAATGGATATGACAAAAAACAAGTCTTGAGTCATTCTACATGGCCTTTCCTGCTTTAAATTTATTTTTTTGTCATATAAACTAATAAAATTTGTCATTTTTTTCTTTTGTGCATCTATTGGACCTTTTCCTATGCCTTTTGGCACCAAACAACACTCTAAACAATGAGAAAGAAGTTTCCTTTCTTATGTAGCCAAATTGTCCCTTTTTTTGGGGTCTTCTTGTGTTCCTCACATTAACACTACTTATCCATTAGGGCTGATTTTTGTGCCAACAAATAAAATAAGTATTCAACTATCCTTGGTATAAAATTGAAGCAAGTGGAACATTAATATGTTTTTTATGATTCCTTTTCACCAAATTGTATAGTTAGACGATGTTCTTGAGTGAATTTTAAGGACAACTAAAGACACTTTAAACACATCCAAAAAATTAAAATCACAACCATTTTAATCAATAAGGATGTGAATTTCTAATGGATAATTTAAAATAAAAAATATATATTTTGGAAAGCATATCGGTCATTCAAAGTAGATAATTCACAATGATTTTTAAAACATACATTCCTTTTGTGTGGGTCAATCATGTATGGATCCTAAATAACCTTTTTAAGTTTGAGTAGCCTTGTTTAATTGAAGTGTATTTGTAAATAATTTAATTTGACAAATTACTTAAATTTTCCCTAATTTTTTTTAGATAATCTAGTCCAACCAAATTTAATTGAAGTATATTAATTTAGCTTACTTTAACCAAGTTTTTTCAAGTTTAACGTAAGTAAAATATTTTAATCATGTTTAATCATGTTTAATCAATTTTAACCAAGTTTTAACTTAGTTTAACCAACTTTAATCTAAATAATTTACTTTAACAAACTTTAATCAATTTTGCCAAATTTGACATAAATAACATATTTCAATTAGATTTAGCCAAGTTTAACATTTAAAAAAAATAATAATAATCAAGTTTAACTAGGTTTAACCAATTTTAGCCAATTTAATTTAAATAATTTATTTTGCCAAGTTTAGCCAAATACAACTTAATATAACCCATTTTAAACAAGTTTAACTTTGATAACTTATTTTAGCCAAGTTTAGCATAGTATAACCTAATGTAGTCAATTTTAGCCAATATTAATTTAAATAGTTGATTTTATCCAAGTTTAGTTTATTATAGCCTAGTATAGCCAAGTTTAAGCTAAATAACCTATTTTAACCAATTTTAGCCTAGTATAACTTAGTATAATCTAGTTTAGCCAAATTTTATTTAGTATAATTAAGTATAATCAAATTTAACATAAATAAGTTATTTTATCTAAGTTGAATTTAATATAACCAGGTTTAACTTAAGTAACCTCCTTTACCCAAATGTAGCCTAGTATAACCTAATTTAGTTAACTTTAATTTACCATAACCTAGATTAATCAATTAGTGTATTATAGCCTAATATAGCCAATTTAAACCTAAATAATCTATTTTAACAATTATAGCCTAATATAGCCAATTTAAACCTAAATAATCTATTTTAACAATTATAGCCTAATATAGCCAAGTTTGGCTTTGTATAACCAAATCTAACTTAGTATAACCAAGTTTAACATAAATAACCAAGTTTAGTTTAACGTAATCTAAATAGCTCCAAGCTAAACTAGGTTACCTAAGTTTAAGTTAGGAAAACCTAGATTTGCTTTAAATAGCTTATGGAGGCCTAGGCTAGATTGTTGGGTGGTGTAAGTTAACTTAGGTTTAAAAAAATTATTTTTTATATTTTTGCGATAACTATTTACCCTATAACACAAATAGCTATCACAAAAATAAGTCCTTTACCTGTGGTAGTGTAAAGGTAAAGGACTTGGCCTTTCAAAGTGGAGGTTGATGAGTTGAAGTACATTTTCTTGAGTTCATCCTATATAACTACCTAGGTTCCTAGGAATCTAAGTGGGTTAGCCTTCCTAGGAGTTTTGGTGATTAACCTAGACTAGGTTGCTTTTTAACCTAAGTTAAATCACCTTGACTAGGGCTTGTAGCCTAGGTCATCTGGGCTAGGTCCCAAGTGTTTTTATTTAATTAAAAGATGATTGCCATGTGGCACCATATAATTGGGCAAAAAAAATTCAATTTGAATTGCCACTTGTCAATTCATAAGTGGTTCATAGAATCTTGAATCCATCCTAGGTTGCCATGTGGTAGAAGAACATCAATCAAAATAATTACAATTGTAATATAAAATTAAATTTTGGTCATTGAAAATGTCTTGTAATCATAGATGACTTAATCACAAATGGCATTTACAACTACAACATTTTTTTGACTAGTAGTAAATATCACATGATGCCATATGGATTAACAATCATGTAGTTATGGGTTAGTTATATACATGGTTTGTAACTATAGCACTAGTCACTTATGTAATCATATTTACCATGTTTTGGTGGAGTGAAATATTGTCAAATAAATTTTCAATGACAAGTTTGGAATTATCATGTACCTTAGAAAAAACCAAAATTCTTTTTAAATTACCAAATACATATGCAATGATGTTGTTCATACATTTTATTATCATCAAACATTAAACACTTTTCTAGAAGGATTATTAGTAATGACATAAGAAATTACAACATTTCAAATAAAATTTCAAATTAAAATTTCAATATCACAAGCGAATCATGTTTTTGAAAACTAACATTTTACATGTAATGCAAGATGTGAAGTCTAATTGCTTGATTTTTAAATGCAAAAAAATTCAAAATTTCCTTCAAATCTAAAATTTAAATATATTAATAATTAATAATTTGAAAATTTGAAAGCCATGTTAAAATTTTGACCATTCACATGACATCTTTAAAATATTTAAAAACTATCTATGCATCTAGTGTACCGTTCACAATAGAGAAAGTTTAATTGAAGATAGATTGACCACCCTCATCTACCCATCATTCTAATCTCCGAATGTTTTAATCCAAGTGGGTTTCTCAAACAAGCACATATACAAATGTGTTCAAAGACCTAATTTATTCAACTAAATTATCTTCAACCAAATGTGGTTCTTGATCCATGAGTATTGATAGTCATGTGATCAAAGGGTTGTCAATGCCATGATTAGAGTCATAATCATTACAAATATGATTGGATAGAATATCATGATTAATGCAACTATTGCATCCACTATTCATTAATTCTTCTCTCCCTCCATCACCCACAAAACAATAACGATCCCTGATTCTCATGTAGGTACCTTGCTATAATGCATTTTAATTGAAAAAGTTACATATTATGTAGACCAATAGTATGATGTGTAAAATGGACGAATTTTTTTTTAATGTATGTTGCACTGCATATAAAGGAGACCAAATTATAGTTGTGTTTGATTTGGGTTAATTGTGCTTATGGCCTACTCAAGCAGTCTAATGTTAAATATATAATAATTTAAAGTTTTTATTATTTTTGTTGATTATATGTAGGGGGGGGAGAATCAGGTTATGAGATTATTACATGAATCAATTATATTGCCAACGTGCATAATTTGTGTATAATTAAAATATGCATGCCATATAGGCTACATATAACAAAGTTCTCCTGAAAAGCACCTTGTGTTGGGGCCCTAGGTTGTATCTCAAAGTCCTGATTCATTCCAAGTCCATGGAGTGAAGTGGGAAACCTGTGTCTGAAACTGGGTATCATTTCTTCAATTGGGTACCACTCTAGACGATTGGATGTTCAGGGGATTGGATCCTATGAAGAGTGAAGTGGTAGGTGCGTTCCAGTGTTGTGTAGTTCTTTGATTTTCCAAAGAGCCGCTGGTCCTGGATTTTAAAAAAAAATCAGAATCAAAGAACTGGCCGGTTCCAGGTATTCCAAAAAATAACAAACAAAGTTCTCCTTGTTCTGCAATGGAATTTTTTTTCCCCATTTGTGCCCCATACAAAGAGAAAAATCACAAAGAACTGACCGAACTGATTTCGAGTATTTCAAAACCCTCAAAGGACTGCCCGTTTTCATGAAAGAACCAGTGATTTTTTCCTGGCTTTTTCCAGGTTTTTTGACTTTAGACCCTAAACCCTAAACTTTTTGCCAAGTTGATTTACCATGAAAATATTATTTGCTGGTTCGGTTTTGGGGGCAGGGGTTCAAGAATATGGGAACCACCAGTTATAGACCTAACCAATCTGACAAGCGGAAAAGAATCCACATTGCTTCAAAGAACCGCGCAACATTGGTAAGTTCCTTCTGTGAGGGTGTGACTAGAAAAGTGGCCCACATGAGGTAGAGCCAAGCACGACCCCAATTTTGGTTTTGCATATTTAGAGAAATGAATTGCACTTGAATTTTTTAATTAGAAACACTTTATGCACACAATTGAATATTTTTTCAATTGGCTAATTGAAAAAAAAAAAAATCATTTGTGAAGATTCTAAATTAGAAATGCTTTATATTCACATAACCGATTTTTTTTCAATTGCATTCAAATTCAACCAAATGAAATATTTTATTTGCAGAATGGCCAAAAAACTCTCAGTTGTTTGGAAAACTTCCAATTAATTTTAAGCTTGCAACATGAACATATCTTTAAACAGAAGTGTACTAGTATTTTGCTCCATTATATGGCTTGGATTTTAAAACTCTGTAGCATTTTGAAACTATGACTAACGACTACCTTCCCTAGTTTGTTGTCAAACTTGTTGCTTTGAGCACTTTGTCCAAGTATTGCAAAAACTTTAAGTGAGAAATTAACATTGTCCTTGTCCAGAAGTTTCAAAATAACTCTAACAAGCAATTAAGAATATTATCATTATATGGTCAAGATGAAAATGTTTTATATGCCCAATGATTGTTCAAAAGTCAAGATAACATCTTCCCATATGCCAAAACAGTTTTGCAACAACAAAGAAATAGAATTGGTGAGTTACATTTAAAGATACAAATTAATTGAAGTATATTATCAGCTATTTTGTGCTTCAAGTTCAGTTTGCCAATAAAGTTAACAATTGGAACATCTTGCTCTAGCAAAAATCACCATGTTTTTAAATTTAGAAAACACACCTTCATTTATGTGTAGCAATATGGTCCCTTTGCTTTACAATGAGACCTCACTGGAGATCCAACAAAATCCTTGACCTTACCTCCATTCAAATATATATATTTATCCATATTTGCAATATTCTGCATATGTCCATTTATAATGCTTGTTTTGGCTAGGAAAGATGCTAACCTACTGGAACCACCAATGAGAGAAATTCTTTTTCTTGGGCCGTTTTGTGTAAGTGTTTTGTTTTCATCATTTTGCATATTTATATTTAGCTGAACCCATTTGGTGGTAGTAAAAACCTAACATAAGTTAGAACCCCTTTCCGAATATTGAAATTGAACTTGTCAATGGTTTGAATTTTAGTTTTGAACTAAAATTAAAAACTTATTTCTAAAAAGTTCATACCAAGTGGTGCACGTTCTCCATTCTATGATCAAATTTGAAGGAAATTCTATTTTAAACTTTGATGATCATCTAATCACCATCACTAAGTTAAAACATGTCTTCCAAATGGTGGGCAAAGGGCCATGAGAAACATCGGAATAAGTTACACAATTTTTCTTTGAGATCTAATCCAAATCTAATTCATTAAAGATTAATAACAATCCTGGTTATAAATGTTGAGCAAAGTTTAGTGTGGATGGAGGTGAGAGGATCAAGACATATATTTGCATTTAATTTGCTAAATGGTTATCTTAATTGCCCATTACTCTACCAATGGCACCCACAATACTATGATTATTTTTATATGGTTATTATACTTACTCATTTTTTATTAATATTGGGGGGGGGAGGGGGGGTGCATCCACGCTTTTTTTTAAATAAAAAATTCAGAAAGATTTCATTGGCACATCATCGATAATTTTGGACACTCTCCAACATAGAAGTCAAATATGCTTTCCTCCTCCAAATATTAGAATGCTTTGTCACGCTTCCATTTGTGCCCACCTTTACAAGTTATACACATGGAAGTTGAACCATGACCAAAACAATATGGGATACAAAATGAAATGCTATTGGGAATGTTTTAGGGAATACATTGGGGATTTGGGGAACACTTTGGGAACTTGATAGGAATACATTAGGAACACAAAAAATACAAAAAACTATCCCCCTCCTCCCAAAACCCAAAAGAAACAAAATTAAGCCCCCTCGAGCATTCTTATTGCCTGCATGAAATTTTATTTCTAAAACTTTTCATCACCATTTTCAACCTTGATTAATACCCCCATTATAAGTTGGGGTGCTTAGGACCACTTTAGACAAGGGTCTGAGGAGCAAAAGTCCAGGGACCAATTTGAAACAAATTGAACCTTGAATTGAACCCTTTTTCAGATCGATTTTTTAAAAAAAAATGTACAATGAGTGTGTTTAAAGGCTTGGGGTCCAATTTGAGAGTCCAATATAAAAAATGTGTGATTGACACGTGAGAAGGATTAAGTTAACCTTTGGTCTTTTCTCTTTTCTTCTTCCTTTCTTCTACTTCTTCTTCTCTTTCATAGTTTTTTCTAATTTTTTGTTTTCACTTTCATTTTATACATTTGAAAATGCGCACTTTTTAACAACCAACTTGCGAAAATTCACAAAATCAATAATATTAATTTTAGAATTGATCAAAAAATGGGGGAGTTGGTGTGCTCTCAACAATGTCCTCAATCCATAAAAGCATCTTCCATTCTCAAAAAATTTGAGCAATGAGGAAAAAAATAATTGAAAAAAACAAAGAAACAAAGAAATGAGCAACCTTGGACCATAACTTACACTTTGGTTCTCCAAATCACAAGCTTTCGTTTAAATTGTTTTTTTGTCTAGACCAATTAGTTTTCTTTCAAAGTGATGCCATGTAGGCCAAACCACAATCTGATATGTCTTGATTTTGAACCCTTGTCTAAATGCCCTTACTCTCTATCTTTTTTGTGTTTGTTACAAATTACAATAATTAGTGTGACTTGTCCCATTGGCCCAAGTGTGAACTCTACAATTTTGATTTTCCTGAATTTCTATTGAATTTTCAACAACAAAAATTACTCAAAATTCAATAGCTGGCACACCGTAAGTTAAAAACTACAAAACCCGTTCTATATAAAATCCTAGTCATTTAGAGCTTTCCAACTATATTAAGAACACACCCCAATTTTCATAAAAAAATGAGTTTTCAACTACCTCCCCCTGCTCATCAAGGGCTTTCCAGGGGTACAAGAGCATAGTGGGAGGTGTCATCATTTGGGAGATTTTCACATGACAAACAAACCACACAAAAGAAACAAATTATCTTCTTAACAAATATATTCAATTTTAATTTAATTGAATTTTAATTCAACAACTTAAATTCAAAAATTAGATTAAGATTCAAATGAATGAAATTTAAATTCAATTGAAGAAAAATGAGATGCAAATTGATGAAGACAATATTGAAAATCTACTTGTGAATATGTTGTGAATTGTTTTTTAAAAGTAACACAAATTCAAAAAAGACACCTTTCCATGTCTCTTATATTTAAGAATGGGCTTTACAGATTCCAACTTGGAACTGTCCCAAGTGACGACGACTATGACCTATGAAACCTAATGTTGTCCTCCCTGAAGCTGCTACGATGAATCGCGGTCGCCCTAATATACAAAGTAACTTCCCCTAAGACACATGAGCAGTGCAAACAATTGGTATGTGTAATTGCAGTCTGGATTGTTGCTGGGATTTACAGGAGTTGCATGAGGAGGTGAAGGAAGTACTGGGTCCAAGTCACAAATTGAAGGCCAAGGGTATTAAGGCTGGGGAGGCAAAGCTTCCTTTTGTCGAGAGGGCTTTTGCTGTCAGAAACTGATCACACCCGTTTCACATATTCTGAGGGTACATTATACTATAACCTCTTGTCTTCAATGAGAGTCATTGGATTTCAATGTATTTAAAAGCTCTTCTTGTAGGTTGCAGCTCTACACAATCTAACCAGCTTCCATCAGCAGTGAATGAAAAAGGGGAGCGAGATCTACAAGTTCTTGCAGTACATCATTGCAGTTCATTTCTGCAAGCACATTGCATGCCCATGCAAGGCTGTTATGCTTGTCAACATGTCTTGTGGTGGTTGCTTTGTTGGCATTTGCTTGATTTGTATTGAGATCTTGGCAGGTTCAAAGTAGCATTTCAGCTTGCCCAGGTGGGTTGAGCACTTGGAGACAAAGGTGACTTACCAGCTTTCCTCGCAACTTCTATGAAGAGTGTGAAGAGCCAGCCTTGTCTTTCTCTCTCGTCGACGTAGGTTTTTGCGAATTGTGTCACACAGACCCATGGATCTTTTTATCTAGCTATGAAAATAGGCCTGTCATGGTTAGGCAGCCATTTCCAAGCCAGCAAACATGCCTGTCGCGGTCACTGTTGTGCAAACTGCTCCTAAGACTTTGTTTCCTTTTTTTAAAGGTTCGGATCCCTCTTTTTCCTGCTTGCTAGTATGTTGTTGGATCTGAAATCTCTACACCCTTCCTATTATTAGGTCATCTGATAATTCTATTCAGGTTGACTCAAAATGTAAGTATCAAGAGCTTCTCAGTAGTTATGAAGGTCTGGTTTAACAGCCATTTCCAAATCTGTATGATGCTTCCACACAAAATTTCCAGGTGGAAAAATTGCTGCCATGTTGAATGCAAGAGATATAGGGTTTTATCTTGCATTTCCTTTACATTGCAGTGAAGAACAATGGCAGCTTACAACCTACTGCTGGTGAGTGCTGATTGATGTCCAGTGGATAGTAATCATGGCAGCAGCTCTTCACTGCTTGCTTTTCTTTGTGATGAAGAAGGTGATGATGGTCTGACAGTTTGTGAGCAGTGACTGTCTAGCGTAAGCTTATGACTGCTGCGCTCATTGTCATGTCCCCTTTTTTCAAATCTGTTGTTGAGATTTCCTGTACAATGCCATACAGATGTACTTGTGCACTTTCTTCTCAGTACAACATCCACACCTTTAAAACCTAGTTGTGTATGAGACTTTGAATAGGAGTTAAGCCTTTCTGGAGCTTACAAAACAGAGAATAAGAGAGTGGAGAAATTTGTGAACTTTGTAGCTGTTGAACTCTCAATTGTGCTATCTGTTGTGTTCTACTGTGTGAATGTGAAGAAGGTGATGGAGGTGATGGATGATCTGACACTTTTTGTGATTGACAGTCATAATGAGGCAAAGATCACCACACTCAATACTTCTCATTACTTTCAAAGTGTTGTTTTTGTGGGAGTTTTTCTCTACCACTCTCATAGAAGTGTTGGCATTTTTGAATCCAAGCTTGATTGGCATGAGATTTGGTGGAATTGAATGTCAAGTTTCCTCGGGGGCTTTTTGTTCTTGTGCAAACATGGGTTGCATTCCTATGCTGTCAATCAAGTTATGAGGTTGAAGACCAGATCACCATGGAAGCAATTTGGTGTGGCTGGGTGCTTCTACATGAGAATTTGTTTTGTTTCTTTGACATCATGTGCAAGCCTTACAGTTCCATAGTAAGTTGATTTGCTCAAGACATTTGTTGCTCACTGTTAACACTCTCCCTCATTGGAGAACTTGCAGAGCAGTGTGCAGAGTGACATTTTTGTGAAATCAAGCTTGGACTGTATGAAAGAGCTCGCAGAGTTGTACAAATTTTTGGGCAGATGTTTGTTCCTTTGCTGCACTAGTTCCGTACAATCAAAAGTGGCGAAGACAACAAGCATTGCTGCCAACAAGGAGAACATTCTGCAGTAACCAGCCAAAGGAGAAGAATCAAACCTTGAAGCAGTAAGGAAACCACTTGCAATAATCTTGCATGTAGAAGCAATTCTTACCATGAGATCATTGGTGGGAATTGAGTCTGATCTCTGGATGCTAACTGAAAAGCCAACTATCAAGACTCTGGTGGAGAAACTGTGCAATTTCAGTAGACTAATGGTCATGGTGACTATGGCAGTCTATGAGTACCTGCGTTGTCTCAGTATTCAGCAGCTTGTAAACTGTCTGATGTATTGCACCTTTTTATGTATCTGCATTGCTTGAAAATTTATGTTACATCTAAGTGACATATTTATTCAACAACTTATGCTACATGTCTAGAAAGCAAAATTTCTGCTGTGCTGCTGACAAACAGAACTTTAAATAATGGATGGGGATTCTGACCAAATAAGCAGGGACAATGAGAATTTAAGTTGTTGTGACTCATCGGATTGACGTTCAGCCTGATAAGCCAAGGAAGCTAATGGGGTTTGACGCAGAATTTGGAGATATGTCAGGATAAGCCTGAAGCATTGGACCAAGACATGTGAGGTCTATCACAGTGGTCAATGAATGTGTTCCTGCCAAGACTGCTTCGGGGTTTTTTTTAAACTTGGGCAAAAGGTAGATTAAGGTACTTGTGCTCAATCTTGATGGGATGATGGTGGTGATTGTTGTAGGCACAATTGATAGCTGATAAACTCCTGGTGACCTGTGTTACATTACTTTAGTGCCACCCAAGACTCTAAGATTGTGCATGGTTTCACTGTGCAGTTCCTCAGAAACAGGAAGATAAGTGTATTGGAACACAATGTATTATTGTTTGGCAAATGATTCTACAATATATGTGATATCTGTAAGGTGTTGGCCAGAGCAGGGGACAGGTTCACAATGTAATGTATGACTCGTTGTTTGGTTTATTGATTGCTTAAAAGTCTTTGAGGCCCGGGATTGGAATTGGCCATGTCAGTTTTCAGGATGGAAGTGAGGAGGGTGAAAATCAATGAATATGTTCTACACCATGGAACTATCCATTGATTTTCACCCTCTGAGTAAGGGGCTCGCCTGGCTCCTTACCCAACATAATGAGCAGGGACTTGACCATTCATTAGTATGCTAACAAGTGTTTGAGAAAACCGATTTTACGAGCATGGAATTGGTAGACCAATCACCTGTTCCACTGAGCAAAAAAGCTTTAAAATGTACAAGAGTAAGAGACCTGGCAGACTGTGAAAAACCACAATGTGATTCACATAATTATTATGGGGTATGTTTTTTTACCAATCAGACCATCTATCAAAACACTATTGAATTATCTCCACCTGAGTTACACTTTTCTATGTGGTGTGGCTGGTTGACAATATGTTACTTGTAAATTTAGGACTATTTGCACTATTGCAGATGATCGGTGTATTTTTTCCAATTTCTTTTTATTTTGCAAAAGTGGCAGACCAATGTCCAAAAACACATTTTGAAAATTTGCAACATAGCAAAAATTCTTCAACAAAAAAGTCACTTAGACTGGCAATTGATGGCCAAAATCCCGAACAGGAATTTGTCGATTTGAGGGTCCGAGAATCCAAGAAGAGCTTCAATGGGGTTCCTTCCTCAACCTATAGCAAATTTAGGAATCTTATAAAAGTGTAAGTACCTACTAGTGCTGGCTGATTATTGAGAATCAACCCAGATATCAACCCAAGTCTGGTTCCAAGTATGGGATAACCTACTTGTCAAATCCAGGTATTGTTAACACTTGGGCAAAAACCTACTTGGCCTAGTATTAGAATTTTGGATACCCAAATATACCTTACTTCCACAAAAAGTTATACCCTACCTATCCTATGCAATAAAACTAGATTATAGCTAGGCCAATAATTCATTTACCTTTCATCCATTTTTTTCATCTAAATTGTTTCATCCATGTAGGTATCCCAACACCTAAAACCTAAAACCCACAATTGATTTCATGCAAGTGCTCTTGAATCCTTTGTCTCGACTTTTGGTGACTGCTCCTTTTCAACTTTCAACAATGGTATTGTCATCTTGTTAATTGAAACAAATCTTGTCAAGGGTGTTGGCTCTTCAATGGCTACCATCTTCATTCTTTGAATGACATTTCAAGTGTTGATTGAAAGAATGAAAGGAGAAATGGAAAATTTGAAGTTGGAGTGAAAAAGAGCTACATAGAGATTTGGTCACCTTCATTGCTTCACAACCTTCTATTCACAACAACTCAATCAAGTTTTGTAGGAAAGTGGGGTCCTTTGTTTTGCTATAAATGTATATGCAAATCTAGCTGCTTGTTGCTTTTGTCTTGAGTCTTTAGGTGCATATGAATGCTTGAAAGTTAATGTTGTTTGTTGTGTAAGTCTTGAGGTGATTGTTCTCTACCTAGAATGTTACAATTTAATAGAATCATCAAATGCTGCAAACATAACAAGCTATGTTTGGAATGCATGTGTGTCCTTTCCTTAGAGTGTTTCAATTCTTGTGTCAAGTGAATGACCTTGAGTTGTATTTTTTTGCATTCCTCTTGTTGCAAAATCCTTGATTGTGTCAAATTATTCCAATATCCAAATCAAGGTTTTGTTTATGCTTGCAATCCATAACAACCTCCCAAAAACAATAATCCAACTATAAGTTTCAGTTTGTAGTTTTGAATTTGAGTTCATTTAACTTTTGTAAATTTGTTTTTTTTCAAAGTGCAAATGGCAAAAATTGATGCAGTTAATTTAAATGATGACCTTTTGCAAGATCGTGATTAGGATGGTGTTGGTGATTTGGAAATGGGGTTAATTAAGGATTCAAGGTCAATGGCTAATTCAATTTCAACACCTAATGCACCATTGCTTTTGAAAACATTTAAACCCCAAACACTTTAAACTTAGAAATAGAAGTTTCATGAGAATTATTGAAAACTCCATTGACCTTGAATCAAAGGTCATGGATACTTCACCATATCTTCTCTTTACCTTGACATTTTTTTTGCAGTCAATGATAGCAATAAGCCAAATTTTGTCACTATTCAAACCATGCGTGCATTGTGCCGATTTGCCATTCTATTTCCCAAATATATAATTCTAGCAATATCACTAAGAAGCATAAAGGTGTGATCGCATATGTCTAGTAACATGGGACTACTTCTATGAATAAACATATCTTGTTTGCATATCTAGATTTTTGTTGTAAAATAACAACATTGAAAATATCCAAGCAAAGAATTGGTGTTGGGTATGGGGACATCATAGATCATTTTGGGAGTACTAATCCTTACAAAAAGGATGTAATCTAGCAAAAGAAGTTCATGGAGGACTTGTTTTTTGTTGCCAAAAGTTATATGCCTATTTTTATTGTGAAGAATTAGTGGCTAAAGCACTTGGTAATGTGTCAAAATCCCTAAATTGTGTTTCTAAACCATAAACAAATGGCTCAACATGGCATCCTTTCATTAATGGCCAAAACCATGAAACATGTGATGTTAGCTTTGGATTTTTTTATGATAGTAATTTTTTTTTTAAAGTATGGATATTTAAATCTAGACATGAAACATTTACTCTTGTGATAAATTTCATCAATTCATAGTGGGTACCTTTACTTATGACAATGAAAATCTTTGAAGCGACCAATATGACTAGAGTTGCAATGGCAACATAAATAAAATATCTACCATCATTTTACATTAGAAGAAAAATGGGATTTTGTTATTAGTCCTTGTGACTAATTTTTAATCATAAACAACATATGTGATTAAAATCCCACTAATTGCATTTGATAAATTATATGTGACTATAGTCACAAATTACATGGTCTTTAGATGGAAAATAAAAATCAACAAAATACATTTTTATCCTTTGACTTAATGTGTGTGTGTGTGTGTGTGTGTGTATACATGTATTTTTTTTGCAACTAATATGTAACTAATATGGTCAACATTAACAACAAATGATATTGTGTTAACATGTGGTAATATTTTTTAATGTTTCAAGTTATTTTTATTTAATTTTCAAAAATCCACATTTTCCATCTTGGATGGTTTACATACAATTTTATGGCATGATAAAAAAATTTCACATGGCATATTAATTGTGTCTTTTTTTTTTAAAGCCAATTATTTGATGACACATTGCACATTTAAGCTTGATTAGTTAATTAAAATTTGATCATTCAACTTAAAGTCAATAAGATGTTGACACATGGCTTTTATGTAAAAGGTAAGGAGGGTGGGCCAAGGGAGGTAAGTAGGTAGGCCTAAGTTAGTTTGGTAGGTTTAAAATAACCCTATTTTATTTTGGGTTTAACATTTAAGGTTGAAGTAGTTTTATTCACCCATATTTTGAATGGCACTTACACTTTGAATATAATTAGTGCACCTAGTTATATACTTCACATTATGGGAATAAAAATATATATATATGAGTTAAACATTTTATTTGCAAATGTGACCAACTTAGTTGCAATTAATTTGCAACTATTTCCTAATATTTATTTTATATTATTTTTAATTTACCTATTAATTATACTAACTATTATAGGTAATAATAGTTAAATGTAATAACAAATTATTGCACTATTAAGTATATTTAATTGCATTATAATTATTTGTAACCAATAATTTTAATTACTGTAATTATTATTATGATTAATATTGGCTACTATGTTAGGCTAATTTTTAATATTATTATCTCACTTGTTATAACTTTTATTATATATAATTATTATTATTTAATTATAATAATTATTACAGGTTATTACTAATAATAACGGAAAACATTATTATTATTATTGAAATTATATCATATAATAAATATTAATGGATTCAAAATTTAAATCAATTGCTAGATTTTTATAATAATAATAATAATAATAATATAAGTGAATATAATAAACCTTAAATACAGTTGAATATGCCTTTTAATATATATTTGAAATATAACTTGAATGCACTCAATGTGTACATACACTCACACACACACATATGTATGACTAATATGTTTTAATATGTTCTAAATACAAGTTACATAAGATTTTAACACCCCCAATATACATACCTGCATTATACATTTGTAAATCTTAATAAACCCCCAATACCCCCTTAAATTTTTGTAATAGACTTTAAAAACCTTCATACACCCATAGTGGATTTAGGAACATCTTAATGTATTATAACCTAGATATTCCACTAATGTACATATGATGTATCATAATATATATATAGGGCGAACCAATTTTTGTTTAATTCTACAATTAATGGGTCACACATGGGCCTTCTAGGATGAAAATAATGTTAGAAATCATTTGTTTGGTAGATGATTAAACCATTAATTCTAAAGTAGTTGCAAAGGTAACCATAAATTCTATAATTTAAGAAATAGTTGCAAAACTTACCATGGTTAATTATATGTGACAATTAGTCACATGTAGTCACAAATCAAATGATTACAATTTGATCTTTTTCTTCTAATGGTACAATTTGTTGGACAAATTGACTGCCTACGTGAAGGATAAGGTTGGCAATCTATCCACCCTTACATGAGCTTTCAATTTTATGTTCAAATGTGTGCCTTTGGGACTTGTCTCTCCTTGGCAAGGGTCTTGCTTTGACCATGCTTTTAATAAAACATATTAATATGCTTACAACATACAAATGTCTACCTTGGTTTGTAGGGGGTTAATTTGAATGCCACCCACCCTACTATGCATAAAACAATTATCTAGACTAAGAAGTCCAACAAAGGACATGTCATGAATGGAAGAAGGCATGCCTTGATGCAAATCTCCACCATCACAAATTTAAAAGCTTGGTAAAGAATATGTTTTTTTTTGGCCATTGGTGAATCTTTTGGAAGAAATAAACCTTGGAATGTCAAGACGCCATCAATCTTTACTATGGGAGGCAAAAAACTCAAAAGTTACAAGGTTTGGTGTCAGATGCACAAACATGGGCAATTTGTAAAATTATTTGTGAAATTATGTTTCTTTGGTATGAAACAATGTATCTTCAATTATTGCTTGCACTAATGTTCGCATTAATGTTTGACCTAATGCAAGAACAACATATGAGTATGAGTTTCCAAGGAAAAAGGTAGCAAATTTTATTAATGCATTTAGTGATTGAAATATCATTTTCATTCATAATGCCACAAAGTCCATAACCTTCTTTCTTACACTTAGGGTATTGTGAGTCTTGGAGAAGGTGATGAGGTTATCCCTTGACCAACTGCCACATGTAGCACTTTGCTTGTGTTTAAATCCAATTATATACTAAAGGAGATAACATATATAAATGAGCTTGTCATGAAAGGTGAATGGATTTTGGTTGCAGATAATATTGAATGTGGCTAAGCATCACAACATAGTGCCATGGCAAATTTTAGTGTAAAAGACTAGGGTTGTTTTGAGATATGTAGGTTTGACATTTGATAAACACGTGGACATGAAGCAACTAAAGGAAACTCTAAATGATCACACAAGCTCGTGTCAACCTTCCATGTTTCAAACACAAAAGGTTGTTGTTTTAACACTTATCATTTTATTTTTTTGACTTGGAAAATGTGTGACACAGACCACATCAACTAAGTGGATGCTTCATATCAATGTGCACACACATTGTTTCTAGACTAGATTTTTTAAGCATGCAAGAATCTTGGAAATCTTTCTTGACATTATAATAATTTGAATGACCCCTAGGTACTCAAGAATTGGAAGAAATTGTGAAGTTTGGGTCAAATGCATATTTCTCTTTTTAGCATGTAGAAAAGGATTTCTAGGATAACCCTATTGAATCAAGGTTTATTAGTGTTGAACCCAATTGCAGAAATAGTGGAAAGGCCACATAAAGAGCAAAGGTTATAGTGGATGCATGCTAGAGTGTGGCCCACATGCCAATTGATTTGCAAGTATTGGAGTTAATTTTTTTGTGGCATCATCCCATAAGGTGAAGATTTACCTCCTTTACATGGTTGATCAAGTGCCATACACAAAATTTTCACTATTGCCTTATTTTGCGTGATACTACAATGAATCTAAGATTTATTCTTTGTATAAAATTAAAGATTGCGGTAAATTTATTAAGGTTGGACATGATAACTTATACATGTTTTGTTAATTGCCATCAACATGGGTTTTTTGTGCTATTGAACTTTCTTCATGAAGGCTACAGATGTGTGGACCCACATGCATTGGAATCTTGTATTGCAAGAATACATTGCTTAATGATATGCCACCATTTTTAGGTAAGTCTCTTGATTCATCTTTTAACCCAAGTGGTTTTTGAACCCATTGTAGTACTAAATATTAAGTACAAAGTCTAATTGAATGAATTTCTATCGGTTTACCACAAATCTTTACCAAAACTTCAAAAGGTTTTGTGTTGTAGGTGGAGGGGAGATGATTGTAGATGTCTTCTTAGATCATTTTATCTATGCTCCTCCACCATCACCGTAATCTTGTTCTTGTGCCTAGTGCCTCTCCTTAGGCATGAAATTAGAAGTGGTCAAGAAAAATACATAATTGGACACCATAGGAAACAAAGTTGAAGTAGTTGACATGTTGCCGATATGTTGTTAGAGTGTCCATAGCCTTTTTATTATTTTTAATCTTTTAGTAATATCGTCTTGGCGTCTGTGTTGTGTTCTATCTTACAATATCTGACACTTTGAAGTTGTTGTAAGTTTGAAGTAGGCACACATGAAATTGGAAAGGCTATTGGACTTGGTGCAACAATTGATTATTTGTCCAACATTGGCATGAACCAAATCCATGCATATGAAGTGACTACCTATATTTCTAATGGATATGTTTGTGCTTGGTGCTTTTCAATCATGATTTATTTCTCAAAATCATTGTTTGTTGAATATAGTAGTGTGTTCCATTCCCCATATTTGATAGTTATTATAGAAATCAATAATTCACTACAAGAACCTTGAAATCCTAGCAATGGGTACAATAAATTAGGCAAGCCACTTTTGGTGGAATACATTGTAGGTTATAATCATTTAGTTTTTTGGTATTTTTCTTGTTGCAATTAATGGAAAGTGGTTCCAATAGGTCCAATAGTCAAATATTTACTACTAGCCACAACTAACATGTTGTTTTCATACATGTAGAGCAAGGGAAAGGGGATGACCACACAAGGATGATGTTTGTGAACTTTTGAGGTTGACTTTTGCTAACGGAATTTTTTGTTGTGGTAGGTAGGGTTGTCCAAGTATATTGTACAAAAATCTATGAAAGGTACATAGTGTGAAAATCTATGGACCACTACCTAGCCCTAAGGGTGATGCATGACCTTCATTGTGTGCTTTTAACATTGACAATATTCATGCCACAAATCTTTCAACCTTTCTCAATTAGCAGGTATGTAAGCCACCGGCCAATTTTTAGGGTTTGTCAACATACCCAATGCATATAAATATTAATCATCATATTTGGATGAAAACCATTACAATGCAAATGTTTGTTTTGTTTGGTTGTGCTTATGTAGCATGGGGTTGTAATACGGTTTGGACATCATTACATGCAACCACTCCATTGGCACCTAGGAATCAATGTGAGTATTTGAGCTAGTGCCTATTTTTACAATATTATGGATGAAATTGATACTTTCCTTAGGGGCTTGAAAGGCACAATTTTGTTCTTCAATTCTTTCAATTGATTTTTGTAACCATTTTTAGTTTATATATTCCAAATCTTAAACAATAGTCTAAGCCAAGAATCACCAGGAGAAAAAAAGGGCATTTTCTAACCAATCAGTTTTTGACTAGATGCCATCTTCAACTTTGTTTCGACTACAAAATAATATTTATTAAAAAAATTCCATGCGGTGGGATGGCATTTCAAACAAGTTGACATGTTGACTAGTTTGGTAAGTGTACGGCATTGACCACTAACTGGTGTTGATTGTCAAAATATTTTTAAAAATAAAATATAACTAAGTTGAGGAATAGTTGAGATTTCCACTTTGCTATGACATTATGCCACATCAAGTCAATTGCTTGACTATGTTGGTGGACCTTGTTTTTGAATGGATGAAAAAACGATATTGATGGATGAAATATTGCATGCATTTTCAACTGTACTTCAACTTTAATTATCATTACCTATACCGTACCCACATATTACCTACCCACCTACCTACTTATCATTACTCACACCTTACATACATGTTACCTACTTATTATTGTAACTTATACCTACATATTACATACCTACTTACCTAGGTACCTACAAATTATTGACCTACATAACTTAACTTACACCTTACTTTAAATCACCTATGCTATAACCTAAATATGTTTAACCTACAATTTATCACCTACCTACTTGGTAATATATGTAATAAGTACCTACCTACTTACAAATACCTAGAAGTAATTTGCAATAGGTATACTTGTTTAACCTACAACCTATCTAGGTAGCTAATGTGGCATGTAAGCATGTAGGCTACCTAAGTAGCTAAGTTGGATAGCCAGTGAAGCTAGATTTAAACAGGGTGGTAAAGCAAGGTAAGTTATGACTACCTACCTACTTATTGTCTACCTAGATGTAGTAGGAGGTCCTTAGGTAAGTAATAGGTAGATATGTTAGGTCAAATGTAAGTAAATAGGTTACTTAAACTAATTAGGTATATGTATATAGGTATTAAATATCTAGGTAACTAGGCAAGGCTTTTAGGTAGGTACCTACTTGATTTTTGTTTAATCATGGTGTCATGATTCATAACCTACCTATACTTAACCTATTACTACCTACCTAGGTCTACATAGATTTTAAATTAAATAAGGAAGCTAATTAGACCTGGGCTAGGATAACTAACTAGGTTAGGCAAACTACTTTAGCTTAGCAAAGGTTCAATTTTGTGGTATAAAATAATTGGTATATAATTTTATGGCATTTTATATATTCATTAAAATGCCATAAAATTCCAAAAAATTAAAAATTATACAATTTATAATTTAAAAAATTATATCATAAAATGTCATTCATTTATAAATGATTCCATTTATGCCATTAAATGTCATGTAATATATGTAATGCCATAATTAATTATGAATGGATGGATTTAATGTAGCATATAGTATGAATGAATGATTTAATGTGCCACATAATATGGTTGAATCGATGGTATGACATATAACAGTGGTGGCAATGTGTTGGCAAGAAATTCAAATTTTGAATTATAGTTGAAAATTACTTGAAATGATGTCAACTGGCATGTAGTTGAAAGCCAATTGACATCCCAACTATAACCACATATTTCATCCATCCATGAATGAAAGGACTACCCTTATATAACATTGTCATTCACTTATCATGTAATTTTATATCAATTCATGGATTTTTTCAAGTGAGTGCATCGTGCTTTTTACATGTGAGGAATTTCAAGTATTTCATTTTGGGGTTATTATTAAATTGTTTTTTTTAAAAGCATGTTCAAGCTCTTTTTTCTTTTTTTCATTGCACTTTTAAGAGAAAATTATTATGCACATTAAGGTCATATGGTGTCAAGGCAAATGAACATGAATAACATGAGGAGACAAGCTTATGGAGTTTGGAAACCACCACCACACATGCCTCTTACAATTGCAGGTGTTTTAAAAAAAAATCATTTTTTTGTGTATTTTCCATTTACCAAGATATTTCTTCTTTTACTTCTCCACCATGTTACCTTTAGTTTTTAAAAAAAATTACTAGTTTTGTTTTGAACTCTTGTTAAAAAAAATTTCAACTAGGTTTTTTTTGGAACTTTCATCAAGGTAACTAAGCTAGTTTTAGTACACTAATGTGCTTAAGGTAGTTCAGATCCAAGGGGAAGGCTCTTTTGTTTTTGGTATCCAAGCAGATGTTGAACCCCTCTTCTTTACGCATTTAAGGCACTAAAACTCGTCAAGAACGAAGTAGAAATGAAAAAGTTATGGCAGCCCAAAGTAGGGGGGTCAAGAACTCAAAACAACAAACCACAATCAGTTATTGAACACCCAAAACATTCCTATTATGTTGCTATGTTGTTATAATAGTTCTAAGATTATTTGTAGAACTTAAGTTGATGCTCCTACATCACTTTAAATCATTTAAAATGAAGAAGAAATGAGAAAGTTATGAGTTTTGAAAGTAGGAGGGCTCCAAATAAAAGGAAAAAAAAACGTGTTTTGTAAGTATGAAAGTTTTTTTTCTTCAACTTTCATTGGTTTTTTTTCTTCTCCAGTTTCAAAATAGACATTTAGGCAATGAAAGCTAAACTTATGAACCTTTTCAACCATCAATGCAAGTAAGGTTTTGATTATGTTTATTTTAGTGAGCTACTTTCAACTAAGTTTCAACTATATAATTTTTCCTATGTTTTGATTGGGTTCAACTAGATTTCAATTAAGTTTCAACTATGTTTATCGACTATGTATAAGGTAAGCTCATGATGTGTGCCTTTCTATTCGTTATTTAGTTCTAATTTTTCTAGATTTCAAAATGTTTTTTTCTTTGTCAAAATTCCTTATTCTTGAGTAGTAAATGATGATTTTTTTATTTATTTTTAATAGGTGTAGATGGGACCATTTCCTACATGGGAACAATGTTTCCTTGCATAATTTTCAAATTGTAATAGGTTTTTCATTTTTAGTTGATAATGTATAGGTACATTATGATTTTATTATTGTTTGACTTTCTTTAGTTAATTTTAATTAGGTGTATTATCCTCATAGTCTAGCTTTAGTAGTCTTACAATTGTGACTATAACTTGTGTAGACTTGTAATCTCAACTATATTTCAACTAATTTACATAATTTTGACTTATTTTAAACATATTTTCAACTTGTTTTCAACTACCTTGTAGTTGATCTCTTTACTTTGGTTTGACTTCACATATGTTGGATGACCCACAAATAACAAGATGCCATGTGTCATGCAACTATGTAACATAAGTGTCCACATAGCACAATATCATATGCTAACATTTTCAATAAATCAATAATTTCAAGATTTTGAGACCATACACATGGCACACATCAAATATTTTAGTTTGATGGTGGACCATGAATGCTCATGTGACATGTGTCAATGTTCCATTAGTTATAATATAATTGAATAATAATCAAAATTCTAAAATTCCATGCCCTTCTTCAATGGCATGATACATGCCAATGCTACATTGGTTGTAATATAGTTGAAAAAATAGTCATAATTCCAATTCCACACCCCCAAATGACATGACACATAGGTGGATGAAGTTCATCCATTGACTTGCCCACATGGAATCAATTGGGTCCAATCAGCATTTTATAGTTGAAATGTTGCGTCAACTAAATTTTTGTCGTTTCCAACTAAAATGTTATCACTTCAACATTAACCCACAAATTGACACGTGTACATTGTTTTCAACTATGTTGGAGGGTTGACTCAACATTGTTGACTATTTTGGAAATTAGTCGACAATGTCATTTTTGAGTTGTAAAAAACATTTTTCAATTGAAAGTTTTATGTTTTCAACTATAAATGACAGTTGAAAAGTAATTGAACACATAGTTGAAATTTTGGGTTTTTCTCCTAGTGAATGGATTACATGTAAAGATATTATGTGAGTGGTAAAAGTTAACATAGTTTAGAGTTGTGGAACTATTTCTTTTCTCATTCATCTAACTGGTGTATTAAAATGGCAATGCATGTTGGAGACCTTATCATTTGAATCCATGAATGGGTTTTCTTGATTGTGTCTAAACATATGATTCCTATTACAATTTGTCGAGTCCCAACATAACATGATGAACTTGAAGTATGTTGTGGGGAAATGGCAAACTTAACCATAAGCAATCTATGAACTCATAGCAATGACAATGTGTTGTTTTCCAACAATACTTGACATTGTATTTGTCTATCATCCAATCCTCAATCACTTGGTTTTCATTTAAACTATATTAAAGGTTATGATTTTAAACCTGTAATGACTCTCCAACTTAGGTGCATCCTTCTTCATGCTAAATATTGATAACAAAATCACTAACATAAAGTTGTGTTTGAGCATACTTTTTGATGGACTTGTGCACAAGATGACAACTAGGTACACTTTTGGTGTTAGAAGTGGATACTAGTTTTTACCTTATGTTTTCACTTTCTTCAATGTCATGTGTGTCTTGGCTTGGAGTTGTTATATTCACTATAATGATTACTTTCTAAAAGCATCCCCAGTTGTGCTCGACATGTGACCCTACCCATTAAAATTGGATGAAGAAAAATCAAAGCATGTTTGTTCGGTTTTGCAAAATGGCCCAACATTTTTGCATAGTTTGCTAAGGCTAGTAAAAGGTAGAGTAAAAGAGTGTAATTAAAATGATCTACCTCTTGTTCCCTACTTCTAATTGGTCTAAACATTTTTTTATTAGTAGTTTCATCCATAAAGATCATTCATCCATGTACATGTGATAAAATAATCCTCCACATTAGCAAAAATTATGTCCTACATGTCAAAGAATATTCTTTTAATATTTTGTTGACACGGATAAAATATTCCAAAAAAGATTCAATCCTACTCATGCGTTCATGCTCATAGGCTCGTGGACTAACATCCCTGGTTTACCACCTAATCCCAATTTTAGTTTTGTGGCCGGGGTTGGAAAATTTTATTAAACTTGGATGTGAAATTTTTTTTAGGGTCACATAAGCACAATTGGGGAGGCTTTCACAATAGCCAAATTTTTTTAGTTTCAAATTTGCAAGAAGAATTTTCATATTGCAAGTTGTCATGATGTTTGAAGATTGGGAATTGATGAGCATTATTTGAAAGATTTTTGAGTTTGTTCAATGAAAACAAGTCTCAAGCTCAACTTACCTTAGCTGATCTTGGTGGTTGTGTCCTTGAGAAGGTGGGCTCCAATACATGGCCACCTACATATATTAGTTATTCCTCCAATGAAATTAACCTAGTGTGATATATTGGACAAAGAGCAATTGGAAAAGGTGTTGAAACTTCAAATACTCACTGCACACATAGTTTCCCCTAGCCATTGAGGCAAATTAGCTAGGTCTGTAGGAGTCACAAAAGTAGTCATTTGTGTGTCCACATCCATTAACATTGCTTAAAGATGTGATCATTTCCGAATTGCAAAATTTTATAACTTGGGAAGTTTTGTAGCCTTGTACATGAAACACAAATCCTACCAACTTCTAAAAGGCAATGCAATCAACATTCTGGCATGATCTTGTAGCCAAAGTGTTCAAATTACTAACAGACCTCCTCCAAGTTTACAATGCCCCTAACAAGCACCCGAGTTGGGTGATCAAAGTGACAAGAAGTGCGAAAGTTATAATTTTGTGTGGTCATATAATAAGCGCACATCTTCTCCTTTGGTCTACGTGGAAATGGCCCAAACACCACCCCCCAATTGTTTGGTTGCACTCTTTTAGTATAATTTGGAGCACCTTAGGCTATATATACACCAACTAACATCCAAAATCACATAGTAATGACACACAAGTAGACAAATAATAGATGAAAACAAGGATAATAATATAACTTGACATATAGTTTATACACAAGAATTTGCCAACACAAATAGAAAATGGAATAGAAGGAAACCAATATTCAAACAATTTTTACAAGGATACCATAGTAGTGCAATGAAAAGTACCAATGGTAGGGGAATAGGAATTACACAAAACAACATATATACTTAGTAGCCATCTAGTATTGTATACATTTGCACCTTGCAACCAACACTATTAGTCAAATTCTCATCCAACCGAGCTTTTCAAAGTGATGTGCACAACATTGTTATAATAACTTTCATTGAGGTTGTGGGTACAACATATCTTCTCCTCAAAACATTTTTACACTCAAAAGGATTGAAATCACACAAAATTCATCAATTGAGGCACACCTGTAATGTACATACATGGTGGGGGTTGACAACACATTCTAGCAAACAACAATCAACATTCATCAAAGTAAAGCAATTTGCTTCCTTCCTTCTCCACATGCAACATGACACAACTATTTTAGTGAAAAACATGTGTTGTGCACCGTTGTAAGGTTAACAGGTGATTAGGAGGCAGAGTCAATGCAAAGATAATATTTCTACATAGATAGGTACAACATGATCAAATTTGCATGTCAAATACCTTATGTCATCCTCCTCTTCCCTTCTTCATTGATCATCAATTCATCTAGATTGAGAATTCAAGATTGCTAGTTTGCAATTCATAGATTAAGAAGTCTAACACAATGTTAGTTTGGATTACCATGCAAATTAACATGATTTTATAGTAGAGATACATCCATCACTATGAAGGCAATATTTTTTCCATCCATATATGTAATTAAGCAACAACATGGCAACTAATTTTTAGGCAAAAAAATCAAAAGAAATATTAAATATCCAAGCTTACAAGTGGACAACCTACTTTTTAAAAAATCTAGCAATTTTTCACTAGAAAAAATAAAATTGGTTCCATATGACTAAAGTACTAGTAAGTGTTATTTGCAACAACTAGTCTTTTTATATTATATATTCATATTTTTTGGGTGTATTTTTTTATTATAGCTTAATATTTGAAAAACCAATAAAAAAACATTTGTGTAGTGAAATAATCTCATTGAAAAAAAATTAAAAATTTATCTTAAAATACATATTAATATGATAATGCTTATGGAATTAAAAATTGATTTATTAGGTACTTAATATGTAGGTAAGTAAATACTTACTTGGTACTTGATGCACTCCCAAGCTCCTTGCTGAACTCAGTTGCGAATCCAAAGAAAAAGACAACGGAAAGAAAAGGAGTTGGGGTGTGCTCCTTGGTTCACAACACTTCAGGGGTAAAGGGGTGTGTTGGAGCTTTGGGATAGGACTAGGAAGATTGACAAGCAAGTCACTTACTCACACGGACCTGCACAACCAAACAATAGGTTGGTTAGTGCGTAATTGAAACATTTTTGGTGCATGAATGAGCCACGAGCAAACACAGACTCACAAGACTCACCGCGACCCGGACTTGGGGGAAGCCACCACCTTCCCCCTTATAGTATACTTTGTGACTGGTCACAAGGGACCACCATCCAAATGGCATTTTGTCCTAGGACTCCCAAGTGGGAGTCCCAAAATTCCCAAAGTTGGGATTATCGCGACTTTGGGGGCCCATAATTTTGTCTGCAGACCTCCGATTGATATGAGGTTTAAGGCAAAGTTGTAGCCCTCGTTGAGAGCTTTCCAATATGTTGCATGCCACCTACACGCAAGGGAATTAGGGCAATTCTCGACTTTTAGTGCTCGGGAATCAAATTACCAATTTGACTTCCAACCTTTTTTTTTTACCATAACTTGTGTTTTAGGTGTCCAAATGGGTCATGCAAGCCCATTTCAGACATCTACGTTCCAAGAGCTTTCCAATTATATAAGGGATGGTCCAATCCAATGAGTTTTGACCCCTGCAATCGCTCGTTAAAGATTTGGGAGTCCATCGAAACTCCAATTCCCAAAGTGGGAGTTCATTTGGGAGTGTGAGGTTTCATTCCCTCACACTCTCCTACATTTCCGGGAGCATGAGATGTGACTTTCATGCTTCCTTCTTGGCCCACAACCCTGCAAACCTTTGCCTTGGTCGTGAGCCTAAAGTTAAGGTTGCAATAGTACCTACTTACTTGCATAGTTACCTAGACATAATGTAATAAAATATTGATTTGGTAAATACCTAGTAGGTACATATGTAAGTAGGTGCCAACTATGTAATGTAACCAAATTTCAATTTGCTAGTACCAAATAATAAGTAACTACATAATGTAATTACATTTTAATTTGGTTGGTATGAAATAGGTAGGTAGGCAGGTTAGAAGGCAACTAATGTTGGGTGGGCATGAAAATTTTTAATAACAATCAAGTTCAAACATTATAATTTTTTTCTTTAAAAACTGACTAGGTTTGGGTTTATGGGTCTATAAATTTCAAAGGACCAAATCAAGTCCAAGTATTAGGGATCATAATGTTGGGCATGTATGTTAGGGGTTGGATGTGTTTAAAGGTGGGTATACATTCTTAGTTTTTTAACAAAAAACCTTAATTGACATCCAACAAGGTTTTTTTTTAAATCACAATTCTTTGATAGCAACTCAAACATGTATGTTTATAGATTATTTACCTAGGTATCAAAATGGAAGGTTTTATTTGAAGTTTTTTTTTTTTTGATGGTTATAGATTATTTACCATGGTATCAAAATGAAAGGTTCCAAACTATCCAAACTCCTTCAAACAAGCCCCCAAATTAACCCCCAATTAGACCTTCAAATGGACACACCCTTAAATCACCCAAACCCCAAACCTTCAAAGCTAAACAAACCATCTTACATAGACATACCTTTAATCCCAAATTGCCCAACTCCTTTCAAAGTTCCAAGACACATATAATCCTAAAAAAACTTTCAATTCCACCATTAAAAGCACCCAATATACATCAAATCCCCAAATACTTGAAGATAAACACATCTTCAAATTGAAGCAAAATGAAGGTCTCACAATCTTGAAACATGGAAGAGTTTTTTACACAATATCCCTAACTCAAAAGTCATTTCAGCATCCTCAACCTCATTTATGTATAAGGAAGGTCACATGGTTGAATACTATGCAATTGAAAGCTATAAACTTTACACACCTCCACATTCCAACCAAAAAAAAGAAACAAAATTCACAATTGTTACGCCATCCCCATGAAATGAATCATGAGACATCTAAAAATTCTTCACAATCCACTTCATCCATAAATTCAACATCCAATTCCTCTATTAATCAGCCATGTGGTACATGCCATTGTGGCAAAATTTTGTTCTTTTGTTTAACACCATGTTAAAGTGCATTTACAAGTTTCATATCAACAATATAGTGATGAAATCCACCAAGCTCCCTTGTCACAAT
>Ga0116227_10002560_pt1 | contig 41112 bp, 24 predicted proteins | sample S1TSphgellanicum_FD_89693 | JGI IMG/M metagenome (GOLD analysis project Ga0116227, IMG submission 89693) | Host-associated microbial communities from peat moss isolated from Minnesota, USA - S1T2_Fb - Sphagnum magellanicum MG | ecosystem: Host-associated > Plants > Peat moss > Unclassified... | reverse complement strand
TTTTTTTTTTTTTTTTTTTTTTTTTTTTTTTTTTTTTAAAATTTTTTTTTTTTTTTCTTTTTTTTTTTTTTTTTTTTTTTTTTTTTTCTTTTTTCCCTTTTTTTTTTTTTTTTTCCCATTGTCGATGCATATTTTATGCCCACATGTGGGTATTGCATGAATGACCAAATTATTGGACACCATTTCATGTTATTGATGTTGATATTGCATGACATGCCCAAAAAAACCAATAAGCATTTTATGGGTTTAATACAAATATTGCGACATTGAACAAAAACTAGTGCATACTGTTGAATCACATGCAAGGATTGCATGTTAAACCCCAAAGACTTGACGCACATATTGTGATGATTATCATGCAAATATTACAACCAGAATCACATTGCACATGTGGTTTTTTTTTTATTAATGCAGGTATCCTGTTAATAGCCTTATGTTCATTGACATTTTATGTGCTATGTACTAAAGTATTGCAATATGCCACAAACTCATAGTTAACGTTACAAGGGCAAAATTGAAGGATTGCATTCATGCACCACTTGCATTCATCATCTGAAAATGCAATATAGGTGTGTAGGTGTGAAATTATAATAAGGCATATTCATCTATAATAATGGTAGATCAATATGCATAACCCAAAACTCAAAAGTGATAACTATATTTATCATGGCACATGTGTTTGTAAAATTTTCATAATGTTTTGATTTTTTTGATTCTTGCTTGGATTGTTGGCATTAGGGGTATGTGTGATGCAAATACAAGGTGAGAGTGAATATAAAGCTATTCAAAGGAAGGAAAATGGATGGGCCAAAGTATGGCATTTGCAAAAACAATAAAAATGAACAAGTAAAAAGAAATTGCTAATTCTTTTGGTAGTTAATTCAAACGTAACCTACCATTATTGTCTTGCCATTCCTCAATACTAACATCCCCAAAAACTACAAAACTTTTTATAGATGACACAATAGCATGTGCCAAGCCTTCATTGTTTTCCTTTGGTGTAGTTTTTGCTTAATTGTATTGTGTTTTGTGAGTTGGCATGTTCCAACAATTTCTATCCACAATCCACCAAAAAAAAAAGAAGGAAAAATCTAAAAAAAAATAAAATAACAATCTAGAAAACAAAAAAGGGGTATCTTTCTTCTTGTTTTGAATTGATTCTTTTGCTGCTTCCTAAAAGAATCAAATGTCTATTGTTGCTTCTTTTTCTTCTTTTGCAAACTAGAAAAAACATTTTCTTAATTATTCTTTTTCTACAAACCATAATAAGGAAGAAAATAAAGAAACAAGAAGAAGAAAAAAGCTTGTAGTTTTTTTCTTCTAATTTTAATCTTTCTTCTTCTTCCCACAAACATTAAATAAAATCAACTAAAGGGAAGGCGGTACCTTTCTTCTTTTTCTGAACTACTTGCTCTGTTGTTACAAACAAGAAGAAGAAGGAAGTAACGGGGAAAAAAACAGAAAAAAAAAATAGAAAAAATAAGAAAACAAGAAAAACATTTAAATAGAAGGAAAAAAAAAAAGAGAAAAAACAAAATCAAAAGAAGAAGTTTATTTGGTTGGCATTCACAAACAAAACACACACAAAAAAAAAGTTCATTGTTTACATCAAAGCACAAAAAAGAAAAAAAAATTTAGCTCATTGTCATTACAATTATCGTTATCATTTCTAGTGCTAATGATCCATAGAAATGATTTTTGGTACATTTCAACTTTTATGATGTTACAATTACAATTATGGTTGTCAACTTCCAATAGGTCTCCTTGAATGCAGTGATAGAAACAACAAAATCCACATGATTGCAAAATCGGTCTCGAGAAACTGAACTTGTAATCAATGTTGTGTGTATATGTGGTTTACATATGTGCATATGATACAAGTTGTGTAAGTGTACTAAGGAAATTTAGGGTCTCTATCACAACAACTTAATGGAAATCCATTGAAATGGAACCCTTTGTTTGTAACATGGACATCACTATCCATTGGATAGTTGCAAATGGGTTAAAAATATGTAAGTGATTAGTGTTGAGAATGCTAAGAGTCTTTCATATGTTTAACAATCTTTTAAATTTTTAAAAAAGGAACACATATTCCCATTAAAAAAATGACAAATGTCATTTTCTAGGGATTCACAATTTGGCTTGTAGCTTTGCATTATATCAATGCTTGACTATGGTGGTGAGGTGACTATGAACAAAGGTAGAACAAATGTGATGGAAAGCTACTATTGAGACAAATTCTCCAATCATAGTAGCCTAATGGAAATAGGCCCTTATTTGCATTGTAAATGGATAATTCTCACTCACATTCATGTATGTATAAATCTATGACATCAAATGCATAAGTGTATAATCATGTAAGTCCATTTGATATGTCTTTTCATTTGATGTGCTATGTTCACAGTTATGCACAATATGTTGTGATCATAACAATTTAATGGAAAGCCACTGAAATGAGCCTTGTTTCTTGCTGCATCTAAGACAGATGCTTTCCATTGGAGAGTTGCAACGGGATGGAAAATAAATAGTTAATCATATCCTAGGAGGGGACATTTTGTGTATGCAAACTTTCAGGAGAATTTCAAAAGAACACATGTTCAAGGGAAATGTTTTACATGTCACTTTATGCTAATTCACATTTTGACTTATAGCTCTCAGAGCTCACGCATTTGGTCAATGCTTGATCAGTAGAGCTGTGAGATCATTGTGAGCAGAGCTAAATTGGAACAAATGTAATAGAAAGTTGGTATTGGGGTAGAATTTGTGATCACAACCACTTAATGAAAAGATCTCCTAAAACTACATGTTCAAGTGTAAAACAAATTGACTTATACATTCCTAACCCGTTCCTAAATTGACACAAGAAAGTCAGTTTCAGTTTCACTGTTGCAAGGGCTGAATTTTTTGATTATGCTAGTTGTATCGAAGGATTGGGTGAAGGAATGAATGGGATCTTAAATTCCACAGCTGTTCCCAACCTCTCAGTCAGCACTCAGGCTGAGTATCAAATTGCCAGCAAAGTGAGTGACTTCCATGTTTCTCTCAGGTCAACCAAATCAGTGCCTTCAACAAATGGGGACCTCTTTTGCATTTCATGTGTGCTGTTGCTTTTGTTTGAAATGGATGTGGATAGATCCCCAATTTCTAGATTCTATCTCTTGTTTCTAAAGAAAATGAAATTTGTTGGTGGAACTTTGAATCCAAGTACAAATTTGTGAAATGCACTTGTTCTACTTAGGACTATCAGGTTAATAGCCTAACCAAAGTTACATTTTGTTCAGTTTCTCAGACATCAAATGTCTCCAGGATTTACATGGTAAACCAAGAAGCAAGGGATGTATGTTGTCCAAGTTAATGATTTTTCTGGGCTCCAAGAAGAGAAGAAACAGAAAAAGGCAAACAAAATTTGCCTATTCATCATCACTAGCAGAATGCCTGAAAGTTTGAAGAGGACTCATTCTACATTGAACTGCATCCTACATTCTTGCTACATTCTTGTGCCTGGCACTGTATAAGCTGGAAGCAAATCCAGAAATTCTTGTGTATTGAATCAATGTGGGTACACCAGGAGAAATTCAATTCTGTTCTTTGCAGAATGTCTGCTGAAGTCTGCAGTAAGCAGTACCTGTGACGAGATGAAGTCCATGGGGATATATTACAGTAACTAAACCTGATTGTAAAGAAATGGTAGAAATTTTCTTGTGCCTGTGGAGTGTGAAGTAAAATTTCTGCGTCAAAAACAACAGAGGATGACGCCTGATGGCTTAAGGTACCTCCCCTGTCTCTCTAAAATGAATCAAAGGCATCCTTGTACAAAAGAAAAATTCTAGTGGTTCTTTAATACACCAGGTAAGGACTAAGGACCTCAAACAAGGCTGTTCTGGGAATGAGGGCCATGTGCAAGATGTGAGAGAGAGTCACTATTCTTTGCACAAAATACTTTTCAGTGGTGGTATTGTGTTCTTTTTAATTTGATGTTTTCCTCATTCCTTCCTCCTGTTATGACCTTTTAGTATTGATATCAGATCATTGCATATTTTCTTTTTTCATTTCTTGTGTGAAATCTTTTGGACCCCATCTGAAAAATTGTAACTCTCCTTTTGAACAGTTAACAAGGAGAGTTACAATTTTTCAGATGGTCAGTTGTTGGGTTTTGAATTACTCAGAGATATGTCAATGGCATTGCAGTGAGGAAGAGGTAGGTAATATCTTTTGCTATTGGAGCATCATCACCCAATCTGAATTGCATCAACAGTGACACATATATGCAAGAGACAATTTGGGAGAGTCGAAGATTTCTCACTCCAAATTTTCTGCAGGGTAGGTGTCGAGCAGCAAATAGCATAGATTCTCTTAGAATCTCTTAAAATTTATGTCATCAGCAGGAGAATTTACAAAATTTTGGAAGTAACTACTCCAAAAGGGCCCAAATCTCCGAGTTTTGGAAATCTTGCTTGGCAGCAGGCAGAATGTGCGCAAAACTCAGTCCCTGTCAAGTCAAGATGCTGGGGAGACTGAAGGAATTGAGTGGAGTTGCAGTTCTGGTTCAGACAAAAACACTTGAAGAACCAAACAGGACGAGAGAGAGAGCCAAGAAGAAGTAGAGCAATAGCCTGGTGGTTTTATCCCATACTCTTTGGCCCTAAAAGTCTGGATTTGATGCTATTTAGTCTGTTCTCCCGAAATTGGAATCCTCACAGCTGCGTGCTCAGCGCAAATCGAACTATTCTTTCGCCTTTTACTAAAGAATACCGTGCGAAGGGTACAAATAGCAGCTTATCGCAAATTTTTGGCAGCCTCTAAAGAGGCCCACAAATAACACTAAGTAGGAGTCCTCCCAAGAATTATGTGTTAATTTGCTGCGGAACAGCGTCATGGCAATTTGTTAAAGGTTTTTTATAATTTGAATCTGAAACCAAGTCCTGATTTATGAAATAAAGATGACTAATTTAGCCACAATCATAACAAGACGCTTCTTGGTCGCCACCTGTAGCCAGCACTTTTGTCAAAATTCTACAGCCACAGTTGCATTTTCATGGTAATTAATGCCTGGGTATACTCGCCAGTGAACCTACTTGAGAGGAATTGGAAACAAAAGCACAACCCTGCTGTGAACCTACTTGAGAGGAATTTGAAAATAGCACAACCCTGCTGTGGACTTGGTTGTCATGTGTGAGTGTTGAGGGTATCCAGTTTGTAAGGTAAAACTTGAAAATTTGCTTCCAGCCCTGGTAAATTTTTCTCCACAATTTGATTCTTGTGCAGTTTTCTTCAAAAAATAAGGCACTTTTCAGTTCGGTCACAATGGCTTCTACCGAAGCCTACTGCAGTGGGTCATAATTGGTGTTCCCTATGGTTGTTTCACATAACTAGAGTGTTCCCCATTGTCAATTTATTCACTAAGTGGAACTAGTGGTTATCACATGCTAGTAAAGCATTGTGTGTTTTGTTCTTTGTATTTGAAAGCACTTCCCCCAAGAGGAAGATCCTTTTGTCAATTGAAGGGACCTTTAACATATTTTTGCAATGTGTCATGGTAAGTTAGACTGAAATGCTATGTGATAGGCAGAAGACCTTTTATTGTGGAAAGACAAGAACATTCAAGTGCAGAAAAAAACCCTAAGAAAACAAAAACAGGTCTTGCTTTATGCTGGGGAAGGCCTGCTCCTCTGGGCATCCTTTAATTTTTGGGCCTTATCTGTGAGGGTGGTAGGCCTTGTCTAACTTTCGGGCCTACGCCTTTGGGCTCATTTGCTCTTGGGGATATGATCCTCAAATTAGAGAAGATCCTTGCAAGTAGGACTTCCCCTATACACAAGGGCTCCTTCCCAATCAGTGTCAGAGTTAGCAATTCCCTGCTTCATATTATTTGTGTGCACTGGTAACAAGTTCACTTTGCCACTAGTAATACCTTTGGACCTTGAGGAGGGGAGCTCAGACGGGACGGGGGAGGAGGCAACTGCCAGTTCAGACGCTTTGCTTCTCCCTCCTCTGTCATCACAACAGCCCCTTGAACCTAGGTTTTCAATTCCCTCAATGCAGTGTTGACTGGAGGAGGACCAAAATTCACCTTGGAAATGGCCTAGATTAATGTGGGTACTCTCCCCAGGTCTCTAGAGCAGGCAGGGATGATGATTTCCAGGTGGAGTTGGCAGATTTGTCTATAGGTTTGCCTGTTGGCATAGTTGTTAGTGTGAGGCTTATCAAGTCTGTAGAGAAAACTGCACAGTTGCCATTACCAGAGGGGGAGGCTTTGGAGTATTATGATGTATATAATCCACTGCCAACTTTTGCTAGAAGTTGACAGCGTATTGAGTAGAGAATCGCTCATAGTGTGACATAGTAATCCATTCATGATTCTAGAAGAACTCATGCTATACGGGTTTGCCACAAGGCAGTAAGTAACATGAGAACGCCTTAAGGAAGCATGGGAGTCAATACCCAAGATCTGAGTTTTGTGTGAGAGTGGGGCAGGCAAGAGACATGGTGACATCCTTGCTCAGAATCTGCACACAGACAATCCTTATGGAATGGCCAGGAATTAGTTCCTCCAGGACAATTTACTACAAAGCGTGCTGGACGATCTATGTTGAGCCAGAGTGAACCAACTATCACCAGCAGACTATCCATTGGAAGCCCGTTATCCATTCAGTTGTGGATGAACCCCAGCTCAACTTGTGCATGAACCCCAACTGATTTGACATTGGGCTTCACCTTCACAACTGAACCTGTAAAAGAAGGAAGGTAGGGAGGTAGGACAATAAGTGGCTAGTAAGTCAGTGTTGGGTGGGTTCAGAATCAGACTGGGTATCAATCGATTCTCTCACAAATAACCAAGCAAGAAGTACCATGGGTGATAACCCACACTGGAACTCACCCTCTCAGTTTTCACTTCATTAAGAATCACTCGCTTAAGAACTATAGGCTATAAATTAAAAAATAATAATACTACGAGAACCATCTAAGGTATTAAAAGAAACCTAAATGCGATTCTCAGTTTTAGAGGTCAAGGATTAAGGGGCTACCTACTCTAGGCATAGGTAATGTGCAATTTTATTTTGTATTGGTTGTGAGTGCATCATAATATGGGTGCATCCCAAAGCTCAATGCCTTTATTTCATTGGATCATATTTGATTGACACTATTTTTAATGTTTACCAAATGAGTTGATACTATCACATTAATGCAAGAAGGGTTTTCATTTAGCTCACTTACATATAATACATGTCCAAACTTTGGACAAAGAATATGGGACAACCTATGGTACTAAATTGAAGATATCTTGAGTGGACATTACACATCTCATTGTTTGAGGAGAGTAAATTCAATAATTGATTTGTGAGAATTGTTGAAAATCATCAATTGTTCTTACATTTGTGAGAACTGGGAACTTGAGAACCAACTAAATTTTTTTAAGTAATTTCTTTTGACGCACTCCCAACTCCTTAAAGGACGCAAATGTGGGTCCAAATGGAACACAGCGGAAGAAGGAGGAGTCGGAGCACATTCCCTAGCTCACAACACTTTGAGGGGTAGAGGGCGTGTTGGAGCGCCGGGATGGGACTAGGAAGAGTCGACAAGCTTCACTCACTCACACAGGCCTGCACACAACCCACACAAAGTGGTTAGTGCATAGTTGGAGCACCCTTGGTGCTAGGACGAGCCACGGGCAACACGGACACATAAGACTCACCACGGCCCGGACTTGGGGGAAGCCACCACCTTCCCCCTTATAGTATACTCTGCAGCTCTCCACAGAGGCTACATCCAAATGGTTCTTTTTTTCCTGGGACTCCCGAGTGGGAGTCCCGAAATCCCGCCAACTGGGACTTTTGCGACTTTGGAGCCCCATAACTTTGCGAGCAGACCTTTGATTGAGGTGTAGTCTAAAGAAAAGTTGTAGCTCTCGTCGAAAGCTTTCCAACGATATGTGGCACGCCCCCTGTAGTTAAGTAAATCGGGTCGATTCCCGACTTTTTGTGGTCGGGAGTTAAACTGGCAGTTTGACTCCCAGCCTTTCTTTTGGCCATAACTTGTGCTTCAGATGTCTGAATGAGCAATGCGAGCCCATTTTAGACATCTACGTTTCAAGAGATTTCCAATGATATAAAGAACGTCAGAAGACATTGGGTTTTGACCCCTGCAATCGCTCTCTGGAGTTTTGGGAGTCCACCGAGACTCCATCTCCCAAAGTGGGAGTTGCCTTGGGAGTGTGAGTGTTCACTCCCTCACATTCCCTCACACTTTTTTACACTCCCGGGAGTAATGTGATGTGATTCCTCGGCTTCCTCTTAGCCCGTAACCTTGCAATGCCTTTGCCTTGACTCCCGGGCTTCCTTCCTCTTGGCCCGCAACCTTGCAACCCCTTTGCCTTGGTCGCGAGCCCAAAGCTAGGGTTGCGACAATTTTCATTTAGCTCACTTACATATAATACATGTCCAAACTTTGGACAATGAATATGGGACAACCTAGGGTACTAAATTGAAGATATCTTGAGTGGACATTACACATCTCATTGTTTGAGGAGAATAAATTCAATAATTGATTTGTGAGAATTGTTGAAAATCATCAATTGTTCTTACATTTGTGAGAATTGGGAACTTGAGAACCAACTGAAATTTTTAAGTAATTTTTTTTGATACTCTAGTCGATTCTCATAAAAACAAAGAAATTTCTTAGAAATAATCAAGCTGGTTTTTATAACTCTATGAACAAATCGAAATTGTTCGTTCTCAGAAAAATGTGAGAACCATCCAACAATGGTTGGTAGATGCATGTAGATATTGCTAATGCCTAGGTAAAGGGCTACTGGGTTTTTAGTAGGTAGGTGGTACAAAGACCAGTTGAGGTAACCATACACAGTAATAATATGGGAAGTACAATAATTTCTAGAAGTATAGGAAGCCAAGACTTATTTGCCTCTATCATAATCAAACCCATGACTAATTATTTAACTTTTATGTGGTCAATGAAATGTGAATGGTTTAGCCTAGTATTAAACAAATCAGAAACTTAGTATCCTTTTGTTGCTAGGAGTTAATATCAGGAGGATTTTGGGTGCAGTGAAAATCTTGATGTGTATGTAAGGCTCCCAAAATTAGAACCTGGTGGACAAAAAAATTGGTTATGGTTTTCGTTGATTCTGCAGAGAATAGTTTGATGGGCTCTACAATTGTTTGACAGCACCAATTGATACAAAAGAATGGAAATAATTTTATGAGAGTATAGGCGCTTGATGTTAAGATTTGTACTACCTAATGTGTCCAATGTCACACCTACTGTTGTAACTTTTTGATCAATATATAAGTTTTCAATGAAAAAAAAAAGGAGTTGTGAGACTGTTCAACTGAGTTGTGTATTCAACCTCATTGGGGAATTTTGAGCCTTCCAATTATCTAGCAAATTGTATTATGCATATGCCAAAATTACCAATACATTGCAAGTATACTAATATAATTAAATGCCAATCAATGTACATTGAGTTACAAGTAGGCAATCATCCCTAGGAATATTTAGCCAAACTTGGCTATAAGCCAGTTATGAAGTACAAATCTCTAATCATCTTTTTATGTTTTTGGCTACACATTGAAAACCAAATATAACAATATAGCAATTTTATTTCCCTCACTTATGGTGGTTGAAAACCTCCAAAATCACTTCATTTTCAAAATTTTAATTTTCGATTTCATTTTTTGGAGCAATTTTGCTACTGAAAAAATGGCTACTCACTATGATGATCCAATGATACCTTTGGTGATACCTAACATGCCTACCACATAACTTTTCAAATATAAAAATTAAGACCAACATTTCCCCTTTTCATCAACAAGTGGTACACAATATCAATAGAAAATTTAGGGTTTCAAAAATTCACATTTTACATTTCTTGGACTTGAGCTTGTGTGTTGTATTTTCTTGTTTTGTGTGGAACTTAGGTAAACCTTTTGCATCCACTATCATTTTGTGTGAAATTACAAAATACAAAGAACAATATGTAAATTGTGAACTACAAAGTTGCAAACCATCAACGTTCAAACTCATATGATTTGAAAGAAAATAGTTGGGGCAACATTTTTATTGCCACAAAATGCCTAAGTAGATACTTGTCTCATAGGGTTTAAGTTCAAATATTGTTATGAATTCATATTGGATATAAAAGTAATATAAAGTTGGTACTTGGTTGGGTAAAACCAACAGGGTAGATTCTTTCATACCAACGCTTAAAACTAGGCTAACACCCATTACAACCCTATACACTAGACTAACATTCGTCTTGAACTTCATTTCTGAAAATTCTAAATAAGCTGTGGTGGCATTATTTTTTCATTGGGTGCAAGTATGTAGATAGGAGCCAATGGGATTATTTTACAAAAGGACTTTGAATCCTTTTTAGTCCTTTTTCACTTTTTCATATGAATGAAATCTTTTACAACTTGTTATTAGAAATACATATAGTTGCCTCAATAAATCACATGTTTTGTGTTAATCATTGTTGAATAAATATGAAAATTTTTAAATGTGTAAATTTTGCCATATTCTGTATTTCATCTTGAAAATTTATCATAATTTTGAATCATACCAAAATGTGTTAATTACTTTAGGATTTTTTTTCTTATATCATAAACACAACTTTATTTTGTATGTCATGCACATTACACCCCATTTACATATGGTAAAGGACTCTTGAAATTTTTAAAATTTGAAAAATATTTTGAATTTTTAAAATTTTAAAATTCCATATCTTTTTAATTTGTGAGTGTTTTTTGAACTTGGGTAGTAGGTTGCTACCATCTAAATTTTTTTACCATCAAAGTTATGTTATTACAATAGTCCTTTACTTAGTCCTTTGTAAAATTAACCACATCTAATGTAACACCTATTCAAGTTCAAACGTCCTTTTGTAAAAAAAAAAAAGCCCCAAAATTAAATTTAATGAAATTTTAATTTGAATTCCTCAACTTTCATATTAGTCATCTAGCATAGCTTGGAATGATTAACATAACTTTAAAATGTCAAGAAAAAAACATATGTAAAAAAGTTCATAGTTTTCACCACTATTTGACATGGTTTGTGGGTCCTATCTCTATATTCGCACCCCATCATGTGTTCTCTCTTCCTTTTGTTCATCAATTTGGTGGCATTGATCTAGTCTATTTTTACACTAACATTTGGCTACGTTTCTTGGTAGTTTCTTCCATGTTTTTGTAAATTGAAAAATATTTTTTAATTTCCCATTGATCAAACTATTATTCTTCAAACTCCTTTGTTTATTGACTTGGATGTGTCTTGATTTTAAATAGAGATGATGTGTGTAAGGTATTATTGTTTAATTGTGGTGGTACGTGCATGATTTTGTTAAATTGTGGTAATGTGTCCAAGGTTTGTTAAATTATTTAATTTGAATGGTGTTGTATGATATATGGGTCCATTCATGGTTGGGGTACCAAAAAAGGAAAAAAAAAATTAAGGAAATTTTAGAGCTATTTTTTACAAATTACATTTACATGAAACAAACTTAAATGAAAAAAATTGAATAGTCCAATATAAGATAATGCATGTGTTAATAGTGATATTTCACATTCATATATAATTGTGTATGAATATTTTAGTTTAATGCTAAAACTGCAAAAAATCCCAGAAAATCCCAAAATGAATTTCAATGGACAACCAAACATGTTTTTTGACAAGAATCTTTCTTGCACATGTGACCTACATTTAAAGCTAAAATTTTTGAACCCATTTGAACATAATTTTTTATCAAATGGTTTTAAAAATGAGTCTTTTGTCTTGCAGCCCTTTCCTTCAAAATTTCAGGACTTTGAAATTTTTGTATGATTTGGGATTTCATCAAATTCATCCAATGAACATGCAATGAACATGTACTTTCATAGAAGGGGGCATTCTTTTGTTGTACAAAAAACTTGAAATCAATTGTATGACTTTATGCATTCCTTTTGATTACTTAAAAAAAAGATGTACTTTAAACACTTGATTATGTTAGTTTACAAGACTCAAAATGACATTTATAGTAGTATTTAGATTATTAATTTTTTTTTATTAATTTAAGAAAACATCATTTTATCTATTGACATACAACAATCCACTACAATTATAATGATGTCAGATAAACAAAAATCCAAAGTTGTCTTTTGCAATCCTTTTTTAATTAGACAATCCTTTTTGGTATCCTAATCATGAATGGACCCATATATATTTTCATCCACCATATTAAAGCAAATTGGTTTACTTAAGTTGAGGCACATTAAGGTAGTTCAAAAATGATGAATAAAGAATTCATGTTTTAGTTTAAAAATGGGGTTAAAAACACAAAACCATTACATTACCTTCCATTAAAAAACAATTCCAAAAACTATGTTTTGCCCACCATTATACAACTTTTTTAATGGAGAAACTTTAATCAAATTTGATTTTTTTGACATTGCATTTAGGACTTATTGAAATTTTAGCAATTTGAACCTCCCAAAATATATGTGAATGGATATTCACACTTGTAATGAGATTCTCAATATGTTTTTTGGTGGAATGGATTCTACTTCAATCATACAACTTATTAGAAAGTAAATTAAACAAAAATAGTAGAATATTTCATAAGTTTTGAGTCCATTTAAAAAATTTGGGTAAAAAATATGAATTATGATCAAGGGTGTTTACACATGTTTGAAAGTTTGATGTTTTAAACGTTAAAATAGTCATATGGTTTTTTTATAAAAAAACTAATGTCTTAGTACATATAATATTTGATATTAATCCCTTTTAAGACGTTTCATTTTTATTTGGAATTATAAGACATTCAATAATTTAGGAGTTTGTAATTCTCTCCCTTGTAATAAAAAAAAATGGACACCTTAGTATGGTAACACCCACATGGAAGCGTGAATGGAGTTCCAACATTTGTAGCTATTAGCACATTGAGTGTATTACATCTTTAGGGGTATGGCCATGTGATTTGTATACATCATCAATATCGTCCATAGGATCTATGACATGGGGTGGTGTGAAAAATGATTGAGTTCCCATGAACTTCATTATCATGTCAGACATTCTATGACCAAAATTATGAGGTAGATGGATAAATCCTTTCTCTTGAAGACTTAATGACAAGTAGTTTTGATCATGTACAATCCCTAACATATAATGAAAGTCCTTTTAACAATTAATGCCATAAATCAATTCACATTTGTTCTTGCATGTAGGACTAATGTTTCACAAAAGTTGAAAATGACTCGCACTGTTATCATGACTAATACTTTTTTCCATTTTGAGCATAACAATTCTTGACACACTCCCAAGTTCTTAATTAGACCCAAGTTGGGTGTAAGTTACTCAACAACGAAATTGTGAAGAATTCGAGGCATGCTCCCAGCTCTCAACACTAGAAGGGGTAGAGGGGTGTGCTGAAGTTCCGGGACGAGACTAGGAAGAGTGACAAGCTTTATTTACTTACTCGAACCTGTATCTAACCAACTAACAAGTTGGTTAGTTCACTTTCTGGAGCACCCTTGGTGCTAAGACAAGCCACAGGCAACTCTGGACTCACATGATTCACCATGACCTGAATTTGGGGGAAGCCACCACCTTCCCCCATATAGTATACTTTATGCTTCTCCGCGGTACCCACATCCAAATGGCTTTTTGTCCCGGGAATCCCAAAGAGGAGTCTTGAAATTGTTTCGATTTGGACTCCTGGGATTTTGCAAGGTCATAACTCTTTACTCAGACCTCCGATGGGGATGAGGTTTGTAGCTCTCCTTGAGAGCTTTCTAACGGTGTATTGCACTCTACTTTCACGCACCGGGGTCGGGTTGATTCCTGACTTTTAGTGGTCGGGAGTCAAACTGCTAGTTTGACTCCCGGCTTTTCTTTTTGCCATAACTTGTGCTATAGATATCCAAATGGCTCATACGAGCCCATTTTCGACATCTACACTTTGATAGCTTTCCAATGATATAAGGAACACCCCAATGGAAGGTGTTTTGACCCCTATAATCGAACTCTAAAATTTCGGGAGTCCTAGAGGACTCCCAAGTCCCAACTTTGGGAGTGTGAGTTTCATCCTCACACTCTTTCAAAGTAGGGTTGCGACAATTCTTTTAAAGTTGTTTCAAACATCCACCTTATCAAGAGTCACAACATGTTCATTTCATTTTACTTTCATCAAAACTAAAACTTTTCCATTTCCCCAATTGAGTTGGTGTGGCTTCTTTAATTAACATCAATGCTATATTCAAAATTTGGACTACTTATTGATTTTTTACCTTTGGGGTGAAAGCACACTATGTTGAACCACTTTTGTCCAAAAAAATGATGTATGACATGTATCATAGTATGTAGTTAGTTGAAATCTTGATGACATTCTTTGGTAATCCTAAACATTATAAGAAAAAACTTTAGAAAGTGCATGACAACATTATGGAATTCAAAGTTCACTGTGAATCAAATTTAATCTTGATCTAATGATTAAACAAAGAGGATTGAATAAAATTACTGTACATATATTAGAATATAATTTATAGTTTTTTGATGGCCATATGGCCTCAAGTTTGTGATTCATGACACATTACCAAACAAAAGAAAACCCAAAAAAAATGTAATTCTTAGTTACAAAATATCTTCCTTTTTCATATGGTAGTGGTTTTTTTTTTTACAATAAAATTATTATTATGTATTTATTGTTCAAAAAGTGAAAAATAAATAAAATTTTGAATGAATTTTCTATCAAAAAATTTAAATTTTGAAATGGTCCTTTATTTCATTGATGTACATCAATATCATTCACCACCAAAAAAAAATTCAGCCAAAATTTCACCAACAACCTTAGTTTTGAAATATATATGCATAATTTAAAAACTTTGTGATTAGTATTACTTTGTCATAAATATATGCATAATTCTATATAATCAAGTTTTTCAATTTTTGTTGGATTTTAAAAAATGAATTAATTAGTTTAAGTCTAAGGCTATTCAAATATACTTTAAAAAACAAAAATAATCCAAAATGTGATATTTGATACATTGCAAAATAATGACTACAATTTGGGGGGGTAGGACATGTAATGTGCTTTCACCTTTTGCATTTTTAATTAAAAAGGCCACTTTCAATGTCATTGTGTTGTGGCATGGACATGTAAACAATTTGAAATAAGTAAGACTTTGAACACATGAATTGATTGGCCCCTAGTCAAGTTATATTGGGGCACATAATTAATTGATGTCCAATTTTGTAGTGGAATGCAAACCCAAGGATCAATGTGTGTTTTTTATCTCTTGCAAAAAAATAAGGCTTAGTTGTTCTAGGATGGGATTAAGATAAATTCACAAGAAAGTTTTAAAGGTGAATTCCATTTGTACAACCAAGAAAAAAGGTGGTTAGTGCAAATTGGAATTAAAATGGTGCATAGATGAATTAATGGTAACTTAATTCACAAAACACACCATGTCTTAAATTTAAGAGGAGTTCATCACTTTCCTCTATGTAATATATTTAATGATTAGCAGTGAAGGTTGCATCAAAATGGTAATCGATGTCTTTGGAATCATAGGATAGAGTTTTAAAAATTCTCAATTTTGCTAAGCTATAAATCTTGTACTTTACGAATTTATAATTCCTACAAAAAGTTTTTGATTGAGAAGCTTTTAGGGATAAAATTATAGCCCTCAAAAAGAAATTTTCAACATTATATTGTATGTTCAGTTTGGAGGTCATTTGACCCCAATTTCTTATAATTATCCATGTTAAATCCTTTCCAATTTTGAGAAGGAATGGTGCACATTTGATAAATAAAATGAATGTTTGAAAAAAAAAGCTATCCACTATAGAGGTTTGAGCATTTTAAACCTTCAAAAAGACTTTTGATTTGCATCAAATTTTGAGCATTGAAATTTTTCATATAATAAAATTGATTTTTTAAAAAATTGACAATTGAAACTATTGTGCTCCCCTTGGGATTTTTCAAAGATATAAAATACAATTTTAAGTAATATGTCCAAGCACTTAGGTGGCTCTTAATTTGATTGTGTTTCATATGTGTAGCAATGTTTAAGTCTTGGGATACTCTCATAGCCTACTACTCCCTTCTTGTGTTTAAACATTGCTAGCTTGATCATGAACCCAAGGCTAAGGTTGCAACATGAGTGATTTTATTTTTCAAATTTGATTAAGGTGAATTTAATCTTTGATGTTGTTATGTAGATTGGAAAATAAGTTGTTGCACCACTCAAACAACTATAGAACTAAATTGAAAGAAAGAGGTAAGACCTATACTTTTGACTACATGAATGGTTTCATTTTTCAAACTTGATTGATGTATTTAATCTTTGATGTTGTTTTGCACATTGGAAGACAATTTGTTGCAACATTCAAACAACTACAAAATTGAAATTGAAGGAAAGAAGTAAGGCACAAACCCTTGAACACATGAGCAGTTTTACTTTCCAAACTTGATTCATGTGAATTTAATTTGTCATATTGTTGTGCAAATTGGAGTATGCTTGTTGGAACATTTATACAATAGAGAATTGATTTGAAAGAAACCTGTTGATTACAATTTGATAGCTACATTGATAGTTTAATTTTAAAATTGAGAAAAAAAGGATTGATAAATAATTCACATCCTAGTATGTGACATTCAATGTTTTCAAGTGCTAGTCTTAGTTGTAGAATTGTTGTTTGTGAAGTTCTCAAAAATATCCTTGTTGCTCCAAACAATGGTGAACATTGTTATGATTTTTATACAACACTGCCTAAGTCCTTAGATTGTATATCTCTTTGGAACTTTCCTTGGACTTGTATCTTGAAAACAAAAATGTTGTCGACCTATGATTTTTGATACAAGATTTAAATTAAATGTACTTTGCTACTTTTCATAAACAATTTTCTATGCATTGCTCTAGGTGTACATTGCTCTTTCTGCATCAATCTTGTACATTGCTTGTAGAGCTTCATCTTTTTGTAAATCACCTGTGGAGGGGTATGTGAGGAGGTGGGTTTGTTCAACATGCCTCATAACATTCAGTTATGACACTTTCAAGCATGATTGTACATAACATTGATCCACACCCTCTGAAATCTACATTTCTTTTAGATTTGGTGGTAGCTTAGCAAATTCTGCAACATTTACTTGCCACACAATGCCACATAGGATTCCATGTAAGCATTGGTGGTAAGTAGCACTACAAATCTGAATGCTTGCAAAATTTATCATATCATAGCATTGACTTATTAACCAGTTATTGACCAGTTAGCATTAGGTGTAAATAGTGCATAAGTATGATAGGTAAGTAGATAGGGAATATGAGTGATTACAATGTAGCTACGTAAATAGGTAAGGTACTTGGTGGCTACTATATAGGTAATACATGTGGATGGTTATACCATAGCTAACCACCATGGTTAGTTATGAAACAGGAATATGGTGAAAAAATGTTACCTGTCCACATACCATGTGGTGGGTGCTGGTTCACTCTGTTCCTATTTGGCTAGGTCTGGGTAGAAACTTTCTGTCTACTGGTTATGAACTAGCACCTCGGGTAACCATTCAGAAAGAGCGGTTAGGGTTTCTGTTGTCACCTATTGGAGGTATTTTAGAGTTGTACTTTTCTAAAGGTTGATTTCCCTTTCACACTTGGTCTTTAGCCAAATTTGGTTAAATTTTCTTCTGATGATCACCAGTTTGCCTGCATCACAAAATTGAGGAAAAAAACCCTGTTCTACATATCTATCTATGAAGCAAGGTAGTTTGTTGGTCCTGCCTTGTAAGGCAGGGATTTTGTGTTGAGAATCATTATAGAGTATATTAGCTTAAGGGATTTTGCCCCCTATAAATGAGGTGAGATGATTCATCCTAATTTGGTTGTATCACATTCATCTTTTGACATTTTGCTTTCTCTACTACCTCCTCAAACGCGCACCCAACCCCAAGTGATTTTGTCACCAATCCATAAGTCACAATATGAAATTATTTTTTCCAAACATGGTCATGGCACCCATCATACCCAAAAATTCATCTAATTCTTTCAAAATGTGACAATGTGATTGAAAACATTCAAATACACAAGTCACAATGACTTTTTTTTTTTTTTTTGGTTTGAAAATTTGCACAAATGTGAATAATAAATATGAAAAGGGACTATTTGATAATTGTTTTGGGGAGAAAAAAGTCTTTATGTTTGCAAAAAATTGAAAATCATGTTGCAACATTTCATTATTGGTTTTGGTTTGGTAAGAATTTTTTAAATGTTTAAATAGGTTCTTAGAACATGTCATTATTTAATGTGAGATCCCTTTTGGGTTCCATATAACTAATGTGATGTTAATAAATGAAAAAAAAATTATGAATTTTTTTCTTTTACAACAACATGATGATGTACATGAAAATAGATTAAAAAAAATTTCTCCCAATTTATCATACAATATCAATTGTTGATATTAAATTAATGGCAGGGCCATTGTTTTGTTTTGATTGTCTTGCTGAGATCTCACAAACTAAAGTGCTTCATGTCGTGCTCTTCGTAACTTCGGAAAGCTCTCCATGAGTAAGGGTGCACGACTTGGTTTGAGACTGTTTGGAGCTAGGGTGTGGAAGCTATTGATTATTGAACCATTTTTTCAATGAAAATTAAATAAAATTAAAACTGAAAACTGTATTGGAATTTGGGGGCATTCTTGTGTTGTTGGAAAGCCTTCTGTGAGTCAGATGTAATAGAATTTATTTCTCAATTTGCAGAGGTAAGGTGTGGAAGATATTGCTTTTTTAGTGGCTTTTGTTGCTGGAAATTCAAACAAATTGCAAAAATTGGGTTTGGAAGGGAAAATCAGTTGAGAGCCCTTGATGTGTTCACACTCGGGCCAATGGCATAGGCCACACTAGCTATCAATAATATGAAGTAAGCTAGAAACACAAGTCTCCACATATTTGCACAACAAAAATGCATATTTTTTTGGAAGGTGTGGAATTCTTGGCACCAAGAAATAATTATAAAATATCGGTCAACAGCTCCATGAGTTAAAGGGAAGAGAGATAATTAAAATACCTTGGAGTACCAAAGCTTTTTCCTTTCTATTTTTGGTTTCAAGAAAAAGTTAGCAAGTACTCATATGTTTGCATCATTGGACTTTTGAAGCTATCAATTGGAATCCTCAATGTAAGAAAGCTGAGTGCCCACAAGCAATAACCATATATGCTGGAGACCAGTTATATCTGCAAGAGGACATTAGATATTCATAAACAAAATTCCTAGTGTATTTGGAGGGCACCATATACCCCTGAATATCCCTCCTAGAAAAGAGTAGGGATGTTACACCTACTTGTTGTTCCATTTGGAGGAGGGATCTTACACCTACTCATTGTTCCATTTTGACGAGGGATCTTACAGCTACTTGTTGTTCCATTTCGAGGAGGCATATTACAACTGCCTACTTTTTGTTCCATTTCGACAAATCATTTAACATATTGCACTTGTTTATAGCTTTTGCCTGCTTCTAAAGCTTGCCATGAATTGTCTTGCTAAGGTGGCTGCTACTGTACATGCTAAGGATTTGTCTCGGACGCCATTTCCCAAATCTTTGGCAACTATTGTAACCAGTGTTGTTTTTTCTAAATTTTGTGATGTAGCCACAGTGATGATCATCCATCCATAAGAGGATTCAGCCATCTGGCTATATAAAAAAAATGAGAACGAAAAATTTAAAGTATCCTCTGATATTTTGGCTACCCTACTAAAAGTTTGTGTAGAATATGGTCATTTGAATTTTTTAAAATTTAAAAATTGGTGATGAGAAAACAAGAAAAGTACCTAATTGAACATAAGAGCCTTATTGTAAATGAAAATAGCTTAATGATAATGGCTTTTCCAATAGCCCTCTTGCACATCAGACACTTGTGCAAAAGTTGAATTCATGGAGGTGAAAATATCCCCACAAGGTCCTCTGGGGTTCACAAATACACAATACAAAGTAGCCATGGACTCAAGCCCTTGTGGTTCAAATACAGTGTTGTCTGGTGCTTGATTTCAAAAGGAACCTTCAATTCTGGTTTTAGTTGATTTTATTGTTTTTATGGAACCTCCAGTTTGGTCTTGAGATTGGTTTTTGTTTTAACTTTAAAATATCTCTGGCTTTGGTCATTTTCACAAAGAATTTAAATCCAGTCTAGTAATTTAATACTATGTTCAATTCCATCTCCATATTATACTAAATGATATTTTTTGATCTAGTATTAGATTGTTCAACTATTTCACACAATTTTATTTTTTGTCATGATAAAAATAATGTAACATCAATTAAATAACTTGCTTAAAAATGTAGGGCCAACTTTATACTTTTTTTAATAAAATTATATTTATTAATGTAAAGAACCTGAACCTGTTCAAAAAAGGGTAGCATCCTTAGTTCAAGTTCTAATTCAATTTTTAAAAGAGGCCAGTTACTTGGTCAGGTTTCACTGGCACTTCCAACAAAACTAAAAACCTTTGGTCCAAGGACCCTAGAACTTAACCTAGACTTGAATATGTCTAAACCTTATATCTACTAACACTAGTCCAATCCATTGTCAAGTGAGTACCCACTTTGGCAAGTATGAACTTTTGGTTCCAGTTACAAAGAACCAGGTCTAAATTTTTCAAAATCAGATTTTTTAATATCTTATGAACTAGACCAAGAACTGAATTCTTGAGTCTATTTATGTGTGGTCCAATAAAAACTAAAACTAGGATATATATATATATATATATATATATGAAAAATAATAATAATTGGAATTGAGGATTAACCAATAACTAGGCACTGAAACTAAGAATTCTTAGAAAAACTAGACTTCAAACCAGATTTCTAGTTCAATTTATGTGTGGAACTGGAATGAGACAATTCCAATTTATTTTTCAAAACTGGAATTGGAGGTTCTTCATAAAACTAAAAGAATGGCCCAATGCTAATTCAATCATGGAGGAACTTGAACTGATTATAGCCCCATATATGGCCAAAATGAACCAGTATTCACCAATGCACCAATTGGAAAAACCTGTTATGGGTTTCATTTGGCTCTCAATTGATTTAGGTGGAAAAAAAAAAAAAAAAAAACCCCCATTTCTTTTTTTTTTTTTTTTTTTTTTCTTTTTTTTTTTTAAATTTTTTTTTTTTGGGGTTTTTTGTGGTGGTTTTTTTTTTTTTTTTTTTCCTGCGTGGGGGTCTTTCTCTGCTTTTCTCTCTCTCGGATTACATTCTCGTGCGTGTGTTTTTGGCGGTTCTCTGTGGTTTTTCCATCTCCCTACGTCTTTAAGAATGCAGCTTACTTGCAGCTGTAGAGTGTGAAGCTGGATTGTGAGGATTTGAGAGTGATTTCTGGCGTTTAAACTGCAGCTGGAATCTTAATGGCCCCGTGGGAAGGGTTGACGACAGAGGATGGCGGCGTGGCTACAGGAGAGCGAGCATTTTCTTTCATATCCAAGAGCTTTTGTGAAGCTCAGAAGATTGCAGAGTCGGATGTGAAGCTCATGAAGTCTAGGGTACAGTCGTTGATAGATCTACGTGCCACAATAGACAAGGAATGGGAAAGCTTGATGAAGTCTCCCTCTTTCAACGAGGCAACCAAAGGGTTAGATTCTGCTCTCCAAACCTTTCTTGTCTCCTCCAAGGGCTCCACCCATCTACCCATCTTCTCAGTAAACCCATCTAAGCCTTCCACCGCCACCACCATGAAGAAGGTGGAGGTCGGTGGAGAGAAAAGCATGGTGGTGAGGAGGAGGAGTTCATCACAACAAGGATGGAGAAAGCTTTGCACAAGAGTCAATGAGTCCAATTGGGAACCACTCCAACGGGTGAAGAGAACTGTCCATAAAAGCTTGGTAGACATTGAGACCACAACAGCTGCCACCACCACCAAAACTCCGGCGGATTTTTTGCAAAATGTGAAGAAGAATCTGGTATCATCATCATCATCATCATCATCATCATCATCTTGCTGGTTTTCCCGTTTCCTTTTATTAGTATTTTGTACAGAACTTTTGTCATTCCTGCCATCATCATCGTCATTGTTGTCTTCATGATTTCTCCTATTTCTGGTTGGTTCCATTCAATACCTGCAAGGCACTGAATAGGGTTTTTGCCATTGATATGATGTTTTCTCATCAAACCCAAAACTTGAAATTGTGGATGATGCACCTTCCTAATCCTAGGGTGGTTTATCACACCACTTTCTTTTAACCCTGATCCATGATGCTCAGCAATTTAGACCTTTTTTGAAGAGCATCAATTGATGCCTGCCATCTTCTGTGAAAGCTTGTTTGTTGAAGTCCTTGTTTGTTGTCTTAAGGGGATGATCTTCTCATCAAGAAAGGGGGATGTGATGATGGATCAGGATGATGTGGTGCCACCAAATCTACCGCAGCTTTTTGAGAAGTTTTCCTGGCCTGCAGAACCATTTCTTGACCATCTTGGATGCAAGAAAGGTATATTTCACATCCATCTTGTACACTAGAGTTGTGCAGTAGTTTGCAAGTTGCAAAGATCAGCCGAGATTTGGATCAAGGAGATAATTTTCCATTTCCTTCCCTGCAGATGACACAAACATGGGTGATTATCTAAGTTCCTGTAAACACAAAGTTGATCAACTGTCATCGTCTCTAGCTTTGAAAGGGAAAGAGCTTGGGGTTGTTGGAAAAGCATTAGCTGGGGATTTATTCAGCAAGGGCCTCATCAACCTTGATCTCAGGATTGCTAATGTTGTACAAAGCACTCGCTACTGCAACAAGGGTGGAGTCTGGGGTGGTGATCTCACACCTGCCAAACAGGCCACTGAGGATACTCCTCAGAACATTGCCATATTCACCACAGCGAGCTTACCATGGATGACAGGAACAGCAGTGAATCCTTTGTTCCGGGCAGCCTATTTGGCCAAATCTGGCAAGAAAAATGTTACGCTGTTAGTGCCATGGCTTTGCAAAAAAGACCAAGAACAAGTCTACCCAAACCGAATGACATTTGAGTCTCCCAAAGAACAAGAAACTTTTGTGCGGGGCTGGTTGGAGAACCGTGTTGGGTTCAAATCAGATTTCAAGATTGCATTCTATCCTGGAAAGGTAGAGTAGAGTGAACTCTAGTTCTTATTGTAATCAAGATGACAATCATTTCCAATGTGAATTGTTGGGGTCTTCAGGTTGATTTTTTTGAAGCTTTGTGTTTGATGCCTTGGATCACTGATCTCCATCATGATGTGCAGTTTTCTACAGAAAAGCGGAGTATTCTGGCTGCTGGGGACATTTCAGAGTTTATTCCTGACCAGGAGGCAGATGTAGCAGTATTGGAGGAGCCTGAGCACTTGACATGGTACTACCATGGAAAGCGGTGGACAGACAAATTCCAACATGTGGTTGGTGTGGTTCACACAAATTATTTGGAGTATGTTAAACGAGAGAAGAATGGAAAGCTTCAGGCCTTCTTACTAAAGTATGTCAACAACTGGGTGGTTCGCATTTACTGCACTAAGGTACTTCATTGGTCCTGCTCCTTTCTCTTCTTTTCTCATTCACAAGCTACTTTAAAGGACCAATGCCAAGTAATTCCTTGATACTGAATTTTTCTTTCATGAATTAGGTGTTGCGACTATCAGCTGCCACGCAGGGGCTACCAAAATCTTTGGTGTGCAATGTCCATGGAGTGAGTCCTAAGTTTCTGGACATTGGAAAGCAGCTTGCAAGTGAAAGTGAGGAAGGCAAGTCAAGATTCTCAAAAGGGGCGTATTATCTTGGCAAGATGATATGGGGAAAAGGATATAGAGAACTTGTGGACCTTCTAGCCCAGAACAAAGAAGTTCTTGACAACACTCCGCTTGATGTCTTTGGAACTGGGGAAGACTCACAAGCAGTTCAAGCTGAAGCACAGGCACATGGGCTGAGAATGAATTTTCATGAGGGAAGGGACCATGCTGATGTTCTTCTCCATGGGTAAACTTTTTGTCCGTTGCCATTGAGTGTCTTTATCACCTTATGCAGATAAAGTAAAAGACATTTTTTGACATTTTGCATTGAAGATAACATACAATTGATGAATCTCTTGACAGGAAACCCCATTTGATTTTCTTGGCATTTGTTTTCATGCTGACTGAACTATCTATCAGAAAATCACACTCTAGTACATTGGCTTCAGCAGACCTCAATTGCCCTGTATCTGTCTGTGGCTTTACAGGTACAAAGTTTTTATCAATCCAAGCCTAAGTGATGTGGTATGCACAACAACAGCAGAAGCTTTAGCTATGGGCAAGATTGTTGTCTGTGCAGATCACCCTTCAAATGAATTTTTCCGCCCATTTCCCAACTGCCTCATGTACAAGACCCCTGATGAGTTTGTTGAGAAGGTGAAGCTCGCTTTGGCATCTGATCCAGTACCTCTTTCACCAGAACTCCAACATCTTCTGTCCTGGGAAGCTGCAACTGAGCGATTCATCAACTGTGCTGAGCTGGATAGCCTACCACCCAGGGGCACAAAAGGAACAGGTGGCCAGAAGAAAATGATTTCCAGGGAGGCAACAAATAGACAGACGATGACATTATCACTCTCGTTGCCAAAAATTGGCAACATTGTCGACAGGGGTCTTGCTTTCACGCACTACTTCCTTTCAGGAATTGAGGCTGCACGGTGGGCAGCAGGAGCCCTCCCTGGCACCATGCACATTGATGAACAGCACCGCAAGGACTTGGGGCTCCCTGCTTCTGCTGCAAAATCTTTCTTTCGCCGGTAAGAGCAGAATGCATACATGGCTCTGTAACAATATTTCTAGTGCTGACAGTGTTGATAAAGTTGCACTAACATAGGATCAGCTTGGTTTAGCTCAGTTTCATTCAAAGGAAATACCCCAAAAAGTTGGTCATTCTGCAGTAATGTCTTCCCACACATGTGTGTGCTTCTTCCCCAATGTCCACCCCAAGACCACTGCGAAAGCATTCTGTCAGTGGTCTTCCTAGACATTGGAAATACCTGGAGATGCTAGCTAAAAACTCTCCTCTCCAACACAAACAACTGAGATATGCTTTGTGCTCAGTGTCTGTGCTTGAGCCCAGACATGTGAAAAGGAGCACTGAAATTTGGGTATTGATTTGGTAGTTCTGTTCATGGCTTTAGAGGTAGCCCTTGGAGTGTAAAGTATAATTGAATGCTCTTGAGAATCTTTGTATAACCTGCTGGAGAGGCCTTCTTGAGTTCTGCATTACTGATAGTGAAGCTCAAAGCTAATTGCAATTAGCTTCACAAGGAATGTGGGAGTTTCACAAGTCCCATCTGTTCAGGACATTCTGACTTTAAAGTTAACATTCTTCTTCATATTTATTACAATGGGTATCACTTTCTTGTAAGCTGGAGACAGCACTTCCTGTGCATTAAAATTTTGTACATATGTAAATGGGTTATGTGGATCTGTGAAACTGCACATAGCTGCTGTGCTTGGTTTTGTTACCTACATTTGTACATTGACTAGAACCTGGAGCTTGCAATCAATTATTTCTATTCCGGTGTCTAGATTGTATCCTACAAACTGGGCCTACTGGAAACTGGGGGTTAAAAGTCAGGATGAAAACAGTACACAGGTTTTCTCACCAACTCGTTTTGTACACATGGCAACAATCTAGTTCTCACCTAAGTTGATCCTCAGGGGAGCTTCACCCTAGTTTTAGACTTGACTTCCTTGCAGATTGCTGCTCATACACTTGGGGGCATTACCAGAAAATGATCCTGCAAACCTTCTGAAGTAATATCCAGTTTCATAAAAACAGTACCCAATTTCTCCCACTTTGCAGTTACACTCAAAGGATACAAGGATTAGACAGCCAAACTAGGGTCCAAAGACAGGGTGACTTTCCAGACAATTTTATTGCCTGTGGAGAATGTACCCCAAACAAGTAAAATTGCTGTGTGCCACTTAAAATTAAATTCTCGTTAAAAAGGAGTACACACCAACTATCCTTCAACAAACCGTTAGCATGCAACCCACTTATTTTAGTTCCATAAAATTGTTGGTTCCACAATTGCTGGTTCAGGTGCAAGAACCTGAACTTTAACCCCACTAATGTTCAAGGTCATTTTTAATAATGGTTCAGATTTTTTATTGGCAAAATCTCAACCTATGCAGAGGATTTTTCATGAAGAAAATTTGCCCAATTTGCTAGATTTCAAAGATGAAAAAACCCATATCCCCAAACTTTATGATACATTTTGAGTAGGAGGCCCACAACAAAAGAAATTGATTCTGTTTTTCTTCTACTTTCATACCAAGTATGTAACCAAATTTGGCTAACTTAATTTCTGTGTCACCATCACTTTGGCTATATCACAAAATCCTTAAAAAAAACCCCCCTGCTCTGTACCTATCTTCAAAAGAATTAATTTTTTAGGTGATTTATTCATTTTTGTTAGTTGTAGAACTCTGTGTTGCATCCTCAATTGTAATTTCATGTAAAATCTCTGTACCTCTACAATATGCTGCTTGGGGAGTGTGTACATGGAACCCATGGAGTCAAACCAGGGCTTTGAACTGGAATCAGTGGTTCTTGAATTTGAAAAATGTGCCAAAACTGAAACCGCAGGGTTTAAACATCATCAAAGAACCAGGCTCAAACCTACAACCAGAGACCCTACCCAAAAAAAGTTAGTGGCAAACCTTGAACCTGAGTTTTTCTTAAAAAGAAAGCACCGACCAACACTGGTGAGTAGCTGATAAACCTCATGTAAAGATGGTGGGTGGACCAATTTTGTGTGAGTTCACCACATATAAGAATCTGCACCAATCAGAAAAGCATCATTGCAAGTTTATTCCCAATGTATTCCACAAAGCAGAATGCAATCATTCGCTTTTGATTTCACCTGCAATGCCCTCAGTATTGGGATCATTCACTTGTGTTCCAGCGGCAATACCCTTCGAATGGGATCATTCATTGGTGATTAATTCAACAACAAATTAGAATGGGATCATTTGGAATTGATATCCAATTCCAACAGCAACACCACCAGAATGGGATCATTCATTCACAACAAATTCCACCTGCAGTACCCATAAGTCAATATCTCATTATACAAGCTCTCCCTTGTAGCAAACAAGAAGTCACTTCAACAGTCACACAACACTAGTATTCCATCCTCACAAATTTTTTTCAAACTGTGTCTCAAATACGAAGTGATTTCATTCTTAAAATATTTAACTTACAACAAAGAATTTTTTACCAGAACAAAATATTCCAAAAGAAAAATTATCACAACAGGAAAGCAAAGAGAATTCTGCCAAACATGCTATGTGCTTTCTCTAGATCCAAATTGCATAATCAGCTGCAAAGAAACTCCCAGTCCAAATGATTGTTCCAGTAGATTACCTTTTGGCCTGCAGGTGTTCACAACCCCATTAAACCAAAAAACTAAGATGGAGAGAACAATAACACAAAATATTTCACATAGTATCTACATTTCCAGAATCACACGTGCAGAAATTTCTAGCTAGAATGCTTGAAAGCAAAAACACTTCAACAACAGGAAGCTCCAAGTTACCTTCATCACCTTGCAGCTTTGCATCCTGACATCCAAGCACACAAGATTTAAAACTCACTCCACGATGGTGATAGTCTTAAAATATGCGACTGCCTCACAGCACAAGGTTACCATTTTTTTCAGAAGCAAGCCAAGGAAGATTATGAAAATGACGCAAGAAATATGACGTCCATCTTCTACTCATTGGGAAGTGTTTCAGAAGCTAATCTATTCTAACCCTACATCAGGAAAGAAGAAACCACGATGCAACCTGTAGGAATAAACATGCTGAGCTGATGACAGTGTGCTACAAATAAAAACTACTGTGAGCAATAGCTGGTAGATCATTCCAGAAATATCCATTTTTTTCAGAGGGCAAAATGCTTCAATCAAATATCAATACAGAAGTGCAACAATCAAGCCGCACTCCTAATCCAATATAGTACAGGACAGTGAGAACAGGTCATTACAAATATCGAACCGAACAAAAAGAAGTCCTTTTCAAGAGTACCACAGGAGGTGCCATCTCCTACTTCTTCAGGGACACGAGGAAGGATGTGAACCTCTGCTCAACACACTGAACGCCAAACCCAAAACATTTGAACACGAAACAGAACTTTTTAAAGACAGTAAACACAGAACCGCAATAGAGTTGGCGGCCTAACTCATCGTCTTCTTCTCCACTGTTACTAGTATAGTATAGAGCCGGTGAAGACGACGACGGCGACCTTCAGACTGAAAGGTGGTCAAATGTCAAGTGGCTTTTTCCAGTGGGAACTTGTTTGCAACAACACCAAACCCCGCGAACCTTCACATCCTTCAGTGAACCGAAGAAACCAGCAGCTCTGAGGTATTCTTCTCTCCGGAAGCCTGGAGACACATGGTCGGAAACGCCATCACTAATACCGCCACAAGAGACCTCAACCACCTCGCACACGCTTAGTAGTTTGACTCGTTGCGGTCTCTCCAGTTCCCATTGCCAGAACTACGACCGCCACCACCGCCGCCGCTTCCACCATAACCACCACCTCCTCCATAGCCGCCACCTCCACGACCTCCATAACCGCCGCCGCCGCCGCCGCCGCCGCTACGTTCATTGTCCCCATAACCTCCACCTCCATAACGGCTTCCACCACCCCCACCGCCATAGCCGCCGCCGCCGCCGCCTCCGCCTCCGCCTCCGCCACGATAACCCCCGCCACCCCCACTTCTCTCACCACCGCCCCCGCCACTCCTCGACTGGGCTTGGTTTACCGTGATATTCCTACCGTCCAGCTCCTTGCCACTCATCTCGTCGATGGCTTTCAACATGGCCGTCTCATTGGAGAACGTCACGAAGCCGAACCCCCTCGACCTTCCGGTCTCGCGGTCCGTAATCACCTTACATTGCGTCACCTCGCCGAACGGCCGGAAGGCTTCCTCCAGACTGTTGTCGGTAGTGGCCCATGCAAGGCCACCAACGAAGCATCTGTACTCACTCTCTCCCATTTTTATTTTTTCTCAACACGCAATCCACGGCACTTCTGCAACAGACTTCCCACCACACCCAACGAAAGTAATTCACCAACCCGCAATTCCAAAAACAAAACGATGTGCCAGTTCCCAAGCTGCTGCGGGCTCCTACGCGACGTGGCCTCGAGAAACCCCGAGAGACAGGAGAGAGAGCTCGAGAATCCGCAGAAAGAGAGCGCTTCCTCTGACAGCAGGCGGGTACAAAGACCGAAGGGCGACGACCAACGGACTCTTTCTTTAACCACCGGTTCCTCGCTTCCCTGTTCGCTGAATGAACAATAAACCCTAGCGCATGTAGACGTGGCAACATCTGGACCTCACGAAATAGGGTACCAGTCTAGACAAAGCACAGGACCCTTGGATCCTTTCTAATGGGACTCAAGCCGTTGGATACTATCAAAGTAGCGGACGGAAAACCCAAGACGGCTCCTCTCCTCGTCACCGTCATCACTAACTCGCTGTCGATGGACAGGCGCCGGTAGAGCTCGCCGGGGAATTGCTGATAGCCGGTGGTCACGGGCAGGGTCCCACATGAGATTTTCTGGCCTTAAATTTTTCATCTGTCCAAGCTGGGCAAAGCCATGCCACAATGATTTGTAAAACTGAAGGTAGCACTCCTACAGCATTTTAAATCGTTTAAAATGAATAAGAAATGAGAAAGTTAGAAGCTTTGAAAATAAGAAATGTGAAAAGAAGAAAAAAAAAAGTGTTTTGTGAGCTGAAAAGCTTATTTTTCTTCTTGCTATTTTTTCAATACTTCTTTCGAGTTGCATTTCAAAGATGATTACTAGAGCTTGAGGTAATGCTCTCATAACATTTTAAATCACTCAAAATGAAGCACAGATGATGAAGATTTTAGCATGTTTAGATAGACTTTGGTTTTAATTTGTTTTTTTAAACTTTGTACCCACATAATCTTCAGCATGGAAGAATGTGCAATGTGTACATGGAGTCGAAATCGGAGCCAATTCAAAAAATCAGATCTGAAGGTTCTTGAATTTTTTTTAATGTCATTAAATTAAAACTACTAAAAGGTTCAAATTTTGAAAGAACCTGACTCAAACTCTTCACTAAAGAACCTTCACATTTTAAAATGTCAAAACTGAACCAGAGGTTCTCTCAAATGGGAAGAATTGCACAATGCTGGTGCTTCATGGATCTTATGGCTTTTGAACACCTCACCTTTTCGCCTCTCTTATAATTAGATGAGGTGCCTCCGAAGTTCAATTTTTTTGTCTTTTGCAACGAGCCAATTCGATTGGCCCATCACTCTAAAAAAATGAAACTGTGGATACTCCCCATAATAGAAGGCTCTATTTGGAAGTATAAAGTATTGAGTTCCTCCCCTTCTACCCATGTATATTGGTGAAAGGAGGACAACATTTGCCAAAGCATATGGGATAAAATGAGGTGCTATGCAGAACACATTGAGAACCTAATGTGAATTTGAAGGGAACATAGTGGGAATACATTGAGGATCAGGGGAAAATGAAAAAAAAAACCTCCTCCCCTCCCCCCCCAAAAAACTTAAAAGGAAAAATAGCAAGGCACCTTGAGAGCATGCTTGGGCCTTCCCATTGGCTGCATGAAATTTCTGTTCCCAAAAGAGTTTGTCACCATTTTTGGCCTGGGCTAATACCCCTTGCAAAGAGCACCCTACCTATTTACCTAGTCATAGACTATGGCACCATTGTTTCTTTTGTGATAAATTTTCGTATCTTGGTCAATTATTCTTCAAAATGGCTAAAAAGGAAAAGAAAAATAAGTTGTTTTCATGGTTTTTCCCACTAATTTTGAAAGAAAAATAAAAACTCCACTACATTTACACCTACCCACTACCATGGTTACCACCTAGAATAGGAATCCTTAAAAAATTCTTCAAACATCTTGCTATTTATTGCTATATATTCTTTGGGATCCTTGTGAGAGAGGCTACTTCGCAAATCCCTTAACAAGTTGTGTTATACACAATGGCCCTGCCATTAATTTAATATCGACAATTGATATTGTATGATAAATTGGTCATAACTAGGGGAAAATATATATTTTAATATATTTTAATGTACATCATCATGTTGTTGTGAAAGAAAAATTGTGATGATTTGTTTTTCATTTTAACATCACATTAATTATGAGAAAGCTAAAAGTTATCTCAGATTAAATGATGGCATGTTCTAGGAACCTATCTAAACATTTAAAAATTTGTTAACAAAAAAAAACCAATAGGGAAATGTTCCAACATAATTTTCAATTCTTTTCAAATCTGACTTTTTTCACACAAAAAAAGATCAAATATTCCATTATTGTATTTACTTTTCACATTTGTGCAAAATTTCAAACCCAAAAAAAAAGAGAAGCAACTGATTGTAACATGTGTATTTGAATGTTTTCAATCACATTGTCACATTTTGAAAGAATTACATGAATTTTTTGCATATGATGGGTGGCATAATTATTATTTTTAAAAATAATTTTATATTTAATATTGTGGATTATGGGTGGTGACAAAGTCACTTGCGACTAGGTGCACATTTGAGGTGGTGGCAAAGAAAATGAATGTGAATATTTTTACAACCAAATTAGGATGAATCATGTCACCTAGTTTCTAGGGGACAAAATCCCTTGAAGCTACTATACTCTATACTGATTCTCAACACGATATCCCTGCCTTACGAGGCAGGGCCAATAAAGAACCATAGATGACACCTTATATGGTGGAATGGATCAGTGTCTAAGTTCCTTTAGTACATGTGCATAAGTAATGCTACCAAAAACTCTCATATGACTAATGTCAAGCTTCCAAAGATGATTTTCCTTTAGGGCTCTAGTTCCTATCCTATTTAGAATGTAGACAGTAGTATGAGCAGCTTCACCCAAAAATTTAAGGTTCAATTTTTACATAGGAGTATGCATCTGATTCTTCCCACCACTGTTTTGTTATTTCCCTTTAGAACACCATTTTGTTGGGGTGCATTAACAACACTAAGTTCTTGAAGATTCCTTTTTCACTTAAGAAACTCTCACTCTCTTTTAGTAAAATCTCCCCCTCTTTCATTCAATTTCTTCATTTCAAAACTTGTGTATCTTTTGGCTTAATGTAGAAACACTAAAAATGTTGGAAAACCTCTCCCTTTGAATTCATGCAGTAAATATTTTATAAGAGCTATCAACATTTTAAAACATTCATGACACACATTTGCATGATAAAACATGTTTTAGTGACAGGGCAAACTACATAATTAAATTTTTGGGCATACAAGATTGAAATCATTGAACAACATTTTTTTGACCAAGGCTTTGTAGTTTATCACACCATAACAGACAAACCAATCAACAATTTAGCTTTCTTGCATGCACATTGTCATACATTTTCTTTCAAACCATAGATTTTGGCTCTCTTCACACATTGTCTTCTATTTCTTTCCATAGTGTGGTGTTCTGTATTACATGGCAATGATTTAAACACAAAGATCCTCAGATGGTTTATAAGAGTAATGCCACCTTTGTGTGGATAATTCCTATCCTCTATTGGGGCTAGTACATTATTGGACCACTAAGGTGCAAGAAAACATGCACTACAACGCTTTGTTATCTTTGGTTGGAATCTTCTTCAAGTTATACCCATAAGAAGTACCAACTCAAATTGGATATGTTGTTCATTCTAGGATTGAATGGTAATATTATACCTAATGTCACCTTCTATTTACTGTTTTTACAGTGGGTTCTTGGACATTATGTATGTAGTCTAATCTCCTTTCCATAGTATCTTTCTCTTTTACACAAAACTTGGGTCCAGAACATTACCTACATGCATGTTATATACTTGTTATAGGTCTTTTGAAAATTGCTAATGTGTATGGGAATTTTGTTTAAACTTGTTTTGGACTATTTGTTGTGGTTAAAAGCAAGATCCATTAAAATGGATTTCAGTCCAAAGTTGAGAACTACAACAAACATGTGGTTTTTTACTTGCAATTTTTTGAGAGTTTCTGTTGGAAAAATAAATTTTTTAATGTAGTGATGTTTTTGTTGCAACTTAAACAAGTATAAAAAGTGTCAGTTTTGTAATGAAGAATGAGGCACATTCTTGTTTCTTGAGTTCTAGCCAACATACGTGCCATTTATGTGTCTTCCTAATGATTTTAGAAATTTTAAGATGATGCAAATTTTGTATTATGGGTTTGCTATTATTTTGGGTAGGTTTATTATTTAGTCATGTACACCCATCATTTATTGAAAATTGCTACTAAAGTCAATAGGTAATCATTGCACATGTACCTAAATGGTTATTTTTAGGTTTTGAAGAGGGTATGGCAATGGAAAGAATTTGTGATGGATGGAAATTATTCAAGATCCACATTCAAAATCTATTTTTTGTGTGTTGTTTGGTTTTTAGGGGTAGATATTCAAAAAGATGTGGAGTTAGAGCATGAAGAAAATCATGAGGTAGTTGAAATGGTGGCATGTTCCTTTATGACAAAGATGGAGAGAAAGAGGAAGTTGTTATAAACTTTCGACAAAAGAAGTATACCCCTTGCTCCAACCCCATCTGAATCAACCGGTCTAGTAATGTCATAGACACCACCATCGCCCATTGCTTACATCATCACTTGCATCATCGTTTACACCAACATAATCACTTGCATCATCGTTTACACCGACATATTCACATGCATCATCACTTGCATCATCATTTACACCAACATAGTCGCCTACATCATCACTTGCATCATCATTAAATTTTAGTTAACTCCTATTTCACTATTAGTTAAGAAGTTTTTTTAAAAATTTCCTTGGTTAGTGCACACATGGAAGTTTTCATGGAAGCTTCTTTGAGTTAGCAAGTTTCTCAAGAAGCTTCATTGGTCGGTGCACACATGGAAGCTTCTATGAAAGCTTCTTTGAACTAAGTCCCTAATGGGGTATAAATACAAGTAGAACCTCCCATTACCTTTAGTTTGTTCAACACCAGTTTTGGGTACACTCTCTTATCATAACCTTTGTTTTCATATGTTATTAGAATAAAGTTTTGTTTGAATCATCTTCTAGCATATATTATGTTCTTGCCTTACATCTTTGTGTTTTCATTCTTGGATTAAACTTAGGCTTGCATTTCTTGTGATTTATTTTCCTTGTTGTGTCCTTGGTTTAGTTTTTGTTCTTATAATTTTTCATGCTCGTGATAAGCAAAAATGCATAACAATAGGGTAGTGGTCATGGCAAGCACCAACTAGGTGGTTGCAACAACCATGGATGCACCCCCCCCCCTTTGGGTAATGGCACAATATGGACCATTGTCCTATCTTGGGCCATGGATGCAAGCACCTCCAAATGTTGTTGCACAATATATGGGGACAATAAATGCCCCTACAATGTAACAACCACATGTGTGTCAAGTTCTAGTTCAAACACTTGTCCCTTCAATGCAACAAGCTATTGTACCATTAGCCAAATCAAAGAATAGTTAAAATAACAAGGAGAGTTGTGAAAAAAAAAATGATGTAGTAAGTGAGGCTAGGTAGGTCACTAGTAACAAACCTCGTAGTACCATAATAAAAGTGGGATGTTGATAGATGATGTGTAGGGAAGAATGCATGGGATGAGGCGGTGAGGACTTTAATCCCCAAAATTTTAAACATTAATGTTTTACAATGGGAAGGCCACGAGCTTTCATCCTTAGATAAGTTGGGGGTAACCTTAGATAAGGAGTTTGAATTCGGGTTTAAGAATGTTATGAAAAGATGGTTGAAAACAAAACATTGCAAGTTGAAAGTTTTGTATTTGGGAGGCAAAACTGAGTGCTTGGTGAACATAAAACCTATTCATTGGGAGAAATTGAAGGTTTACTATAATAAACCATAAACAGAAAGGAAAGCAGAATAGATGGTAAATGCTAAGAATTTGGTGAAAAACTTGTCAAATGTGGGTCAATTGGGTAGAGCTAGAAAGGAAGCTCGAATGGTAACTGCTTTTAACAATTCAACATTAATTAACATCACAATTTCATTGAATGAAAATTGTTTGTTTTGTGTATAATATTTTAACTTCATAATTGGATTATGTTGTAGAAAAAATAAAGGCAAAGAAGCCCAAGTTTGATTGAAATTGTAGAAGATTTATAAGGAAATAAATAAACCAGTTCAACATATATAAGTTCAATTCAACTTAAACAATTGTAATTTATTTTCATGATTAATTTTTATGTTTGTGTTACCCTTGACCTTTTGATAAAATTGGGTGCCAATAGTAGTGTGGCAATGTTAATGATTTCATTTACAATTCATTTCAACAGTTAGGTAGTGGATTATTTTATTAGGTATAAGGAAAATGTCAGCGAGATTGACTAGCTTGGAAACTAACCAAGCTGAGTTAGATGGGAAGGTTTCAAATGTGTTGGATAAAACACATGCTAATAGTTAAGCATTGGTTAACATCAAGTTCATGTTTCAAACTTCTTAGGGAAGTTGAAGGACCAAGGTAATCCTAGTTCAGTTGAACCCAAAGCTCTTTGTGAACAACAATTTCCATTGTTTCATGTGGTGGTTACAGTTAGTGTAGATGTTATGTTGTTCGAATCAAATCCATTAGACACTTCTAGTGTAGGTAGTGGTAATGGGAGTGTACATTCTTTTTCTAGGGGCAAAATTGGGGTGGGTTGTATAGATGCAAGTGGTTCATTACAAATGTTAATGATTGCAACTCCTCCATCAAGAAAGGTGGTATCATATCCTAACTTGATTGATTAGTTGGCCCCCAAACATGGTTTTGAAGGAACATCTTATATTGTTTTGCAACCTCGGGCTTCACCAATAAACAAGAAATTGTTGAATAGGAGATCATTGAGATTTTTAGCAAAAAATCTTAAAAGGGTGTTGAAATTTTAGTTACAATAAAAATGAAAATTCAACAAAGATTGTTGGGTGGGTTATATTGCAATTTAGGAGTTTTGATTGGCCTGAACAATGATTATCCATTTGGTTGTATAACAGAATTTATTCGGAGAAGAATTGAAGGGTAGGGTGATTACACTTTTAAAGTTTCACAAAGAGAAGGCAAAAGATCATCAGGTGGGCAATTGCCCTTGGTACCCATTTTTCTTCATGTTTTAAATTGCTATTATTCATTTTGTGAACCAATTTAGTTTGTTGAATTGTTGGTTTGTTGATCTTGGTGTAAATTAATGGTAGTTATTGTTAGCAGGATTGTAGTTTGTTGTAGGTTAGTTGGTGACGCTATTCAACCCAAAGAGCCCAAAATAGAACGTTGTAGGAAGCAAAATCAGTAGACTATGGGGGGTTGACAAATGGCACAACTCTATAATTCCAAATCTTTTTGTTCAAGTAAATATTTCAATTGTTCGTGTTGTTGAAGTCCCATTAATGGGCACAAATGAAGCAGTTGATTAGTTTACAATGGGGGATGTTATAGGTTCATCTGCCTTATGGAATTGGAAGTATGTAAAAGGCTTTGTTTAACATTGTCTTCACAATGATCGAAAAATAAATTTGTATGACATGTTTATTTATTTTTGGTGCCTCTTTGGACACCCACTTTGTTATGACCCATGATGTTGAATTGGCAAAATAATTCATTGTCAAAGTTTTGTTGCATAGTTTAATTTCAAATATAATGATTTTTTAATGTTGTACACGTGGCATTTCATGAAATTAACGTCATTACAAAATTCATCCACTGAAATACTACTACATAATCACTTAGGATTGATTATATGTCACCTTGCTTTTACATATAATGTCATAATTAGCCATAGATGTGTCAAACTATAAAGTGGCACATGTTGGACAAATGGAATTTAATATGAGGACACGTGGCACAATCATATGATGTCGCATGTCCAATGAACGAGAAAAAAACATTTGTTTTTTCATATTCAATTGCATAAGATGCATGTTTTTACACTTGAGACAACTACCAAATTATTAATCTATGATTAACATGTGGAAAAATCCATCCACATGCACCAATAATTAATGGCCACGTGTTGTAGAAGAAACCAAGTTGTCATATGTTAGTTGAAAAAATATTGTCACACATGTACCTTGTAATACATTGTAGCCAATGAAAACTTGACACTTATGCTCATTTATGAATCAAGATAGTCATCCAAATCATTTTTTACTTGACATCATGTAGATTACTTTTGTCCATAATGACCACTACGTGGAATATGTGTTGCCATGTCAATCCATGCTGGCATCCATGTCACATAACATGTGTATTTGATGTGGCACAATGATTCCACATGTGTCCATAATGACTATTAGCTAAGAACTACCATGTCATGTCCTCTACGATTAAATGTCTTGTCCAATATGACTTTAAGGCCTTTAGTCATTTGTGTCCTCAATGATTGAAAAAATAGTCATATAAGGAGTCATAGATTCCTTATTTTCTTCTAGTAATTGTTCCATTTCTAGTACTAACTATTTTCTTAAATCCATTAGATAATTTGTTTATTTGGATATGTCTTGTGTGTGATTAGTATAACAAATTGTCTGAAGGTGATGTTGGAAGCCTCACATGCCTCCTCAAAGTCGAGAGAATTGAACAATGATACCTTATGCATTGATAATGTTTTTAACATTCTAATCACGATTGATGGTGATGTTTTTTTTGAACTTTTGCCTGTTGACAATTTGGATGGCCATTTTGGTCAGTTGCAAGGAATGGATAGGAAGTACAATGAACATTCTTGGTGCAAGGTAAAGGCGATGAACATCAATAATAATTTCGCAAAACATGGTGCTTAGGTCATTTGAAATGTTGAAACGATCTTTATAGTCATTTTGTTTTGAATGGAAATCATAATGAAACCTTCTAAATTGGCAACATTGTTCATGGTTTGACCAATGATCGTTTTGCTCTTGGCTTGCCCTATTGCAAAATTTGTAATGTTGAGTTATTCTATGTGAACACATGTGCAAAACTCATATGTATTATGTCGTGCATAAATATGTTTTCATGGACATTAATCTGGAGCAAAAATGTTGTTGTTCAAGATGTCTATGGATGGAGATAGTATTGGATGTGACTTGATGAAACAAATTCAACTTGGGGATGACCTCCAAACATCTTGGATAATGTTTGATCATGTGAAACATGTCCAAGTTTGGACGACCTTCACCTACCATGTGTATGATCTAATTTATTATAAAATGATGATGACTACATTTGTGACATGAAATTTGAAAAAATAGATGTTCAATGTGTCATGTGGTGAAAGTTGGACAAGGTGATGTTGAAAAAAATTGTTTTTAATCTAAACTTCAAGGGCTTCATGGTTGACAACGTTCAAGCAAATTAGAACACCGTATGAATCATGTATGGTAGTGGGGATCCTAATGAACCCATGGTCAATAAATAGTGAACATGTTACTTCCATTAGATTCAATGTATGGATAGACATACAAAATAACAAATCAAATGGGAGATGTGAAAACAACACAAGAACTTGTCGTATGAATATAAGAATGCCACCTCATTGGAAATATCATATGGTTGCTTTGTAGTTATTCAATGCTGGTGGTATTCCTTGGGGGTTGCGAATGCAATTGGGCTACAAAAGTTGGAGAATTGGTGCACTTATGTGTTAGACAATTGAGAGGTTTTATGATACACTTAACTTTTCGATCCCTCCCTCCCATTTTCCATCCCACATTGTATTCATGGCATGTTTATAGAACTTGTAAATGATGTGGACATACATATATTATTTTTGTAAAAATTCATTATGGAGGAGCTTATGGACATGCCCACTTGCAACCCCTTTAAAACTTTGCATAACATATGGCTTCAACAATTAGGGAAAATGGGAATTTGCTTATACATTGTAACTTTTAATGATTATGTTCGAGCTTTCAAGCAAACAACATTGTATTACCATTTCAAGAAGGGTGGTCCATCAAGTTAGGGGCCTAATAAGAGTGAGCTTCTCTTACATAAAACAAGCTAATCTAATGACTTGAAGCAACTTGAAGACACAATTCTAAAATATGCACTAAACTCATATTTCACAACAATAATCACACATATGGAAGGGGAGATCTTTGGCTTTTATAAAACAAAACAAAACTTGCTTTCAAGATCAGAAAGGGATTCACGTAGGCACGATCATGTCAATTTTGTTCGCCCATGTGTCAACAACCAACTTGAAAAATCACATGTGCAAATTTAGTGGTCTTTTCATAACATTGATCAATATGAGGTTGTGAATATTGCCAATGGAAGTGTTGAGGTCTTGGAAGCTCCTTGAGGAGATGGAATATTGGCATATAGAATGATGTCCTTTGACCTTGCACATCAAGTGTTCAACATTGCAAAAAATCACCAACCATTCTTGTATTCCAAAGATTATTACTAAATTGATTGCCATTCATGTTCTTGCCCCTACTTACTTTGGTTTGTCTTCATAGTTAATAGTTGCACCCCACAAGCTTCACAAGTTTTAGTTATGTGCATATGACATGAATCATTGTGTGGGGGGTAGTTGTAGTCTATGGATTAGTAGTTTTGTCTATGTGGCCTATGTAAGAAGGGACCAATCTTTCACAAGATGAGGTGAAGTCCCTTGACAAAATACTTTGTTTTCAATATATGACAACCTATCCTTCTTTGAAGTTTGTTCAATGTGATAAGCTCCATTTTAATAAATCAACCTACAAATGGAATGTTGTGGCCCATAACATAAAATGGGAAGGTTGTTCAACGCACATTGTCATTTACGATGTAAAAACAACATTACACTCAATGGGAGGTTGGTTGGCTTCTTGTGGTGACTTTCAACCTGCTGTTGGGGGTTTCTTCTCTTAGATATGAATGCATTTATAAATTTTTATTGGATGAAACTTCAAACAAGATGTAATATGAAATTACAATTAAAATTTTTATATCTTACACTTGCATGGACTTTATGATTATGATTTCAAGCTCATTAGGGAAATGGGGGAAATGAGTGCCATGTAAACACATGTACTATGAATTCTAACATGTCACATTTTGTGAACAATTTGAAAATTTCATTCATTTTTCAATTTGGAGTTGTGATGAAGTTTGTCACTTGTTGGTTCATTTTTTAGCTTTTATGTAGGTAGGAATAATAATTAAAAGTGACACCAAATTTTGTAACAAAATAGTGTTCATTGCAACATTCAAGATGTTGCTATGTGTTTCGTTCGAAGGCCAAAAATTGTGTTAGGTTTTATTGTTATAATTTAATATGTTTTGATTTGCTAAAAGATTGAATTGATGTTGATTCATAAATTTGGTATGTATGAATCATGTTTCATTGTGTGAAAAATCACACACATTAAATTGAACGTGTTAGTTAAATATTGAGTAATAATGGACAACGCTATAATGGGTGATCTAATTATTTCCTTTTATTCCTACCTTTAAATAAAGTTAGGAAAGTATTATTTTTGTGATTGAAATGTTCCTTTGACATAGATGGGAATTTTTGGCCACGTTGACATAATATTTTTGTATATGTGGCAAGAATATTTTGTCTACCTAGCAAAAATAATTAAAAAAGATTTCTTTGTGCTCACAACAGTTAGGTTTGCATGCTCATTGCTCATGCTCATCTAACAATTAGGTTGCTCCTTGGGGGACTTGTTTTGGGTTATCACCTAGTTGGCTTCTTCATGGGGAAGTCCCTTTCTTTTTGGGGCAGGTAGTTTGAAGAAGATGTTTAAAGGCTATTTTATTTCATTCATTTTTGTCCTTTAAAAAATTGAAAGAAGAATTGAATCTCAAACTGAAAGTGGGATTTTAACCACTATGTCACATTATTTTTCCTGAAAATATTGCGTAAGAAAGATAAACCATTCATTTTTTTGGCAATGTATAGCCAAAAAAATTTGAAAAATGCTAAAAATCAAATTTTTTTGGAGATTTTCAATCTACTATATAAATTCACTTGTTTTGTCTGTCTGTCCGACAACAATTCTGCACAGACACGGCCTTTTCTGTGGCAGAACCCGCAGGTGGCGGAGAGACACACGCTAGCAGAACCGGCCTTTTCTATGGCACAACCCGCAGGTGGCGTCTGTCCGTCTGTCGAGG
>Ga0116227_10002559_pt1 | contig 41118 bp, 42 predicted proteins | sample S1TSphgellanicum_FD_89693 | JGI IMG/M metagenome (GOLD analysis project Ga0116227, IMG submission 89693) | Host-associated microbial communities from peat moss isolated from Minnesota, USA - S1T2_Fb - Sphagnum magellanicum MG | ecosystem: Host-associated > Plants > Peat moss > Unclassified... | reverse complement strand
GCGACTAGTTTTCACATGCGACTTGTCTTAGGCGACTAAAAGGATTTTAGTTGCAAAATGTCTCTTGCGACTAAAATTTAGTCGCAAAGAGCAGTCGAAAATACATGTTTTTCTTCTAGTGTCCTCCGGGACTCCCAAATGTTTAGAGCTCGACAGAAAGGCCCAAAACACTTCACATTGGGGTGTTCTTGGTGTCATTGAAAAGGTCTTGAAGCTTAGATATCGAAAATGGCCTCGCATTAGTCATTCGGACATCTGCAGCCCAAGTTATGGGCAAAAGAAGGGCCGGGAATCAAACTGGCAGTTTGACTCCCGACCACTAAAAGTCGGGAATCGACCTCTTCCCAAAGTCCGAATTGAGAATGCAACACGGCGTTGGAAAGATGTCGACGAGGACTACAACTTTGGTTTAGACCTCGTCGCAATCAGACTAGAAAATCAGGAGTTACAAGCTTCCAAAGTCTCGGGACTCTAATCGGGACAGTTTCGGGACAATTTCGGGACTCCAACTTGGGAGTCCCGGGAAAAAGAGCCATTTGGATGTAGCCTCGGCGGTGAGATGCAGAGAATACTATATGGGGGAAGGTGGTGGCTTCCCCCGAGTCCGGGCTGTGGTGAATCAAATAGTCCAAGTTGCCCGTGGTTTGTCCTAACACCCAAGGGTGTTTTCGAATGTGAATTAACCCTCTTGTGGTTGGTTTTGGATGCAGATTCGTGCTTGATCTACTAGTCCATCTTCCTAGTCTAATCCCGGGACTTCTAGCACGCCCCTCTACCCCTCTTTAGTGCTAGAAGTCGGGAACGCCCCTCAAGTCCCAACTTTCTACAACTCAACATAGTTGGACCCTCAAGTGGGTTCAACCCGGGACTTGGGAGTGCGTTAGTAGTTGTTCATTAACTGATTATAACATGAGCATTGCAACCTCCTTGCCCCTTTGGTAACGCTCCATGGTTAATTCCTCTTCCTTTCATTTTGGGATATAGCGTTTGGACCTCGCAACATATGTTTCTACCTACATAATGTTTGAATAACTTTTCGCCAATAGTAGTGTTTATACATTGTTTGCATTCGCCAAAAGCCAAAAAAATGTATATGCATGTATGTTTGGCATTTTTCCAAACCCGGATTTGGAAATCACCAAAAATGGTGTATTTGCACAATAGGTTGTGGACATGTGGTTATAAGTGCGGAATATGGGTACAAAACACACCCAAAGCCCAAACCATATTTGAGCTTTCACATGATTTAGGACATATGCTTTAACAAATGGTGTTACCTTAGGTTTTTTATGATGTGTGGATTGGAAGGCACATATTGCTTACTCACCTTTTAGTTTGGGATGATGTCGCAACCTTAGCCTTGGGCTCGCGACCGAGGCAAAGGGCTTGCAAGGGTGTGAGCCAAGAGGAAGCTCGAGAGTCAAAGCAAGAAGAAGAAGCCCGGGAATCACATCACAAACTCCCGAGAGTGTTAGAAAGTGGGAGGGAGTATGAAGGAATGAACCCTCACACTCCCGAGACAACTCCCACTTTGGGAGATGGAGCCCCGGTGGACTCCCAAAACTTCAAAGAGCGATTGCAAGGGTCAAAGCTCAATGTCTTATAACGTTTCTTATATCATTGGAAAGCACTTGGAACGTAGATGTCTGAAATGGGCTCGCATTGCTCATTTGGACATCTGAAACACCAATTGTGGCCAAAAGAAGGGTTGTGAGTCAAACTGCCAATTTGACTCCCGACCACAAAAAGTCAGGAATCGACTCAATTTACTTAGCTGCATGGGGCGTGCCACATACCGTTGGAAAGCTCTTGACAAGAGCTACAACTTTGCTTTAGACTGCATTGCGATCTAAGGTCTGCTCGCAAAGTTATGGGGCTCCAAAGTTGCAAGAGTCCCAATTGGCGGGATTTCGGGACCCCCACTCGGGAGTCCCGGGAAAGAAAAGCCATTTAGATGTAGGCTCCGTGGCTAGCCACAGAGTATACTATAAGGGGAAGGTGGTGGCTTCCCCCAAGTTCGAGCCGTGGTGAGTCTTATGTGTCCGTGTTGCCCGTGGCTCGTCTTAGCACCAAGGGTGCTCCAACTATGCACTAACCACTTTATGTGGGTTGTGTGCAGGCCCGTGTGAGTGAGTGAAGCTTGTCAACTCTTCCTAGTCCCATCTCGGAGCTCTAACACGCCCCTCTACCCCTCAAAGTGTTGTGAGCTAGGGAGCATGCCCTGACTCTTCCCTCTTCCGCTATGTTCCATTTGGACCCACATTTGGGTCCTTTAAGGAGTTGGGAGTGCGTCAGATGATGCAACAGACAATAAGGAGTCAAAAATCCTTTTACAGGTTGATTCTAACACCGTCCTAGTTAGTCTTTCTTCTAGTGGCCTTCACACAATTAACTTGAACACATGACTACCGTGAATCCAATTGGTCTTCAGCTTAATATTTAGGTTTTCCTTTCTAGATCAATGGTGTTCACAAAATTTAGGTAGGTTTAGTTGATATAGGTTTAACTAAATAACATTTTTTTAATCTTTTGCATATCGAGCCTCTCATATATGGCCTTGGGATCATATGGGAAGTTAGCCCTTTGAATGTTTTGGAATTTGAAATAAACACATCTACATATTAATGCATTTGTTTTGGGTGTTTAGCTCATAATTATTTGGGATTGGGCTTGTGCTTGGGTTGTTGGAGCTATAATGCCATCTTCAATGCAAGTGTTTAGTGCTTAAAGGACAGGGATCTCCAGTCACAATGGTTCTATTGAAAACAAGATCTTTACAATGTTGTTGAAGTAGAATTGGGTCAATGTGACATTAAAACGCATTTGACCCTACAAAATGTAAAATGGTATGGATGGTACATTATATTTAAGTTCTATCTCACATTAACCTTGGGTGAGGTTATTGATGGCCCATTTGATGCAATTAAGATGGAAATGATACCATCACAATGTGATGTTGAGGAAGAGTTTTACCATGAAATACAACCACATGCTTGTGATTTGAAAGTGGGGAGGCCAAAACATATTGGAGAAGACTCCACACCTTGCCAATTTGAGCAAATTTCAAGGTTTTCATGGTTGTTGGAAAACAATACATAATTTACAACAAAATTTTAGGTTTCATTGAATAAATCTTGTAAGAAGAAATTGGACCAAGCTATGGAATATGAATGTGCACTGGTCCCATTTGGGAATAGAAGACATGGGACATGAATATTGGTTTTTTTGGGGTCTAACAACCAACCCTTGATTGTTGTTGTTGAAGAAGGTATTGTTATTGAAGCAACTAGAGGTTCTACTTTCTATCAAATAGATGGTGGTTTTGTTGGCAATAAGAAAATGAAGTATGAAATAGGTTTGTTTAGAGGGTGGATAGTTTACATGTACATAAATTGGATTTACAATGTGAAATGGAATGGAAATGGGAGAAAGTGGGTTTGTGACATCTCCTTAGTGGATCCTATAAGGTTTGTTGTGCAGCTTAGCATGTTCACATTTGCGCTTCGTTGTGATATCATGTATGGGTATTACAAGGTCATGGGGTCAAGACACTTGTAAATGCTTGGAGTTCTAAGGCCATTTGTTGTTCACTAGGTATATGTATTACTTTATTAGGCATTTGGTCTCTTCATTTCAATTGCTTTATAGTAATAAGTTATGGGTTGTTGGGTTAATGTGCATATGGAAAGGGAAATGGGTGAAATGGAGGAAACCAAGAATCAAATAAATTATGATGATGAATTTACAAGGGTGAGGAAGCCCTTGATAACTTGGTCTCATGGCTAATGCTTGAGAGAAAAGGAGAAAGAGTTGAGAAGGTTTTGATTCACATGGTATTCAAACACGGTTCATATTATGTGAAATGACATGGTTCAATATACCTTCAACTTTCATAAAGACTAAAATTTTTTTTTTTTTTTTTGGGAATATATTCGTGTTTTTGAATACATAGGTACATTACATTCATTTTCACAAATATATTCCAATCTCCCACTTTATAAAATGAAATTAAATAATTTTTTTTCTAATCTCTTACCTAGGTTATATTATAACATAATATGCAAAAACATTGTGAAAATCTTTCGAAAGTTTGAGGTGGGATACATTCAAACATGCACATCCTTGGAGAGAAGTACAAGGTGACACCCCAAAGGGGATCACCATAATGTGCTTTCACCCACAAGTTTTGTAGAGGAATGAGGCCTAAGCCTATGTTGTACAAGAAAGTGATACCCCTTGCCTACGTATTTTCTTGTCCACACATAGATGCATGTGTCCTCCCTAACTCATTATGGTCCTCACTATTGACATTTAAACATTGAATAGTTCAATGTTGGAAACTAGCATGCAAACTAAATCTCTATGTCTATTAGTAGGCGTAAAGAAAATGTGATCTAATAAATATCTTAATCATTTCTTGTTACTCGAACCCATAGCCATGAGGGTCCTATATTTGTTTAACCATGTATCTTGTGTCCATGGGCGGTGATTTGTAGTGGTCCCTTTGTCATCCTTGCACCATCATTAGTCACTCGACAACTCAATAGTTGTTGACATTGACCCATCCAAAGGTTTGATAACACTAGATGTATGGGACCACAATGGTGGTGGTTGAAGATCTAAGGGTGGCAGGTCATGAACAAGCAGTCATGCTCCATGTGGTGAAGCCCATAAGTTTGGTTTTGTACTTGCCTCCCCTTCCCACAAGAGCAATGACTTCATCAATGAAAAAATACACACCAATTATGTCATTAAATAGTCCATGGCAAGTAGCAGTGGGCCACAAGTATGTGGTGCAAATTTTCACTTTCTCCTAGGAGTTTAACATTCAACCATTGTTGCTGACAAAGGTCTTGTCATTGCCTTTTCCTTCTTGTTTTTCCATTTATTCTTGTATTACATGTTTCCTCACTAGTTTTTAGTTTGACCAAAATTTGGTATTTGAAATTTTATAAGCAATGGACATTAATTTAATAACAATAAGGTGGTGGTTTAAGAGATGTGGAGGGCACCATGATCTAGATGTGGAAGGTGCCATGATAATTGTGCATTTTCACCAATGGCCATTGTGGTTGACTTTGTGACCTTCTCTCTATAGAACAATGATCTCCAACTATAATTTGGAGAATCTTTAGATCACTAGTTCATCTCCAAAGTCCCTAAGGATGTTGTAGCTGAGCAAGGGTGGTGCAATTGCACTATTTTAAAGGCACCTTCTAAGGGGAATGGAAGTTTAATTACAACCCTTACACATGGGGTAATGGTCCAAGATAAAGCAATTAGTAATTGGATCCAAGTGAATGAACATGTACATAAAATAATTATTTGGGGTAGTAGGTGGTCTTGGTAGAACTGTAATTTTATCAAGAAGATCATTACCACTAGTTTTAATGTTGGGATAATGTGATGAGGATGTGCAATTTGTTGTTTCTCTGCCTTAGAAGAGATTTTAGGTTAGAATGTTTGTTAATGACAATTTCCATTCCTTAAAGCTTTGATTAAGTATGGCCAAACTTTCTTATGTGCAACTACACTAAATGGTTTAATCTTTTTTCATTGATAAACTATACAAGTTGAAGTAAAAACTATTTCTAGTGCAGGTACAAAGAATGGAACAGGAGGTAATGGTCTGTACACAAATGAAGATAAAAATTGTTAAATTTGGATTCATTGCGACTTCCTTGGACACCTGGACTATTGGAAACAACTTGAAAACAATCAAGAATGAAAGACTCAAGGATCATGAAATGGAACAATTATATTATCTAATCAAAAGACTACAAAGGTTGTATGCTTCAAATGTTATAATCACAAAACTATGGCTTGCAACGACTAACAAGGCTTAAAGGTTTTATGTGCATTCAAAACTATAACAAGAGATAATGAAAGACAACTCAAAATCACTCCAATATATATTATCTCCTAACCCTAAAGTAGCTGCCACTTAACCCTAACCTAACTACGGCCTAACCCTAGTCGCCACCAAACTTGATGCACCCCCAACTCCTTGAAGGAGTCAAATGTGAGTCCAAGTAGAGCACAGCAAAAGAAGGAGGAGTCGGGGCACGCTCCCTAGCTCACAACACTTTGAGGGGTAGAGGGGCGTGTTGGAGCTACGGGATGGGACTATGAAGAGTTGATAAGCTTCACTCACTCACACGGGCTTGCACACAACCCACACAAAGTGGTTAGTGCATAGTTGGAGCCCCCTTGGTGCTAGGACGAATCATGGGCAACACGGACACATTAAACTCATCAAGGCCCAAACTTGGGGGAAGCCATCACCTTCCCCCTTATAGTATACTTTGTGGATGGCCACGGAGCCTACATCCAAATGTTTTTTCTCTCCCGGGACTCCCAAGTGGGAGTCTCGAAATTGCGCGAATTGGGACTTTCGTGACTTTGGAACCCCATAACTTTGCGAGCAGACCTTGGATCGAAATGTGATATAAAGCAAAGTTCTTTTTCTTGTCAAGAGCTTTCCAACGGTATATGGCACTCCCCTTGCAACCAAGTAAATTGGGTCAATTCCTGACTTTTTATGGTCGGGAGTCAAATTGGCAATTTGACTCCCGACCTTTCTTTTGGCCATAACTTGTGTTACAGATGTCCAAATGAGCAATGTGAGCCCATTTTAGACATCTACGTTCAAAAAGCTTTTTAATGATATAAAGAACGCCACAAGCCATTGGGTTTTGACCTCTGCAATTGCTCTCTGAAGTTTCGGAAGTTCATCGGGACTCCATCTCTCAAAGTGGGACTTGCATTGGGAGTGTGAGGGTTCACTCCCTCATACTCCCTCACACTTTCTTACACTCCTGGGAGTATGTGATGTGATTCTTGGGCTTCGTCTTGCTTTGACTCCTGAGCTCCCATTTGCCTTGATTATCGGGCTTCCTCTTGGCTTGACTCCCGAGTTTCCTCTTGGCCCACAACCTTGTAACCCCTTTGCCTTGGTCGCAAGCCCAAATCTAGGGTTATGAAAACTATCCTTATGAAAGAACAACTTTAGGAAAGGAATAGTTACTTAGTTTCACTTAGACTTTGTATGTTTTGTCTCAAGCTCCTTTAGGTTTATGTTAGGTGTTAAACATAATAATCCTCTAAGCTATGTAGGGGTGATTACAAAATTGGTGTGAACCTTGGGGCATCCATGTCTTTAGGGGAGGAATTTGTCAACCAAGTCCCTTGGTTTCAAGAGCTATTTACCTTGGGAAGGACGAAAAGGAGACGATTATTCAAACTATGACAAGGGACACCAACATTAGTAGTTGTGTCTACATTATTTACATGGTTTTTTCATTCTTGAGTTGCATTGCAATGATTTCTACCCATGCTAAAAGTGCATATACTTAATTTGCAAAATTAACTTATGTCAAAGCATTTGAGGGTTGTTGGTGTCTCATAAAGTTAGAAAGGCAAATAACAATTATGTTGAGCAAGGCCCAAGCTTTATCCTTACTCTAAATAAATGTTTCATTCATTACAACACTCACGTTGCCATCGCCATCCTATCACCCTATTTATTTAATCGTTAAGTTGTCTCGAATTAATCTTATGTTCATAAGGCTAATAAATTGTTCTATCTCAAATGGACCTTTCACTGACACCCTTTCAACTGCTTCATGAATCTAAAACATCCTTGCGACTCATTAAATACTAGAACAAGACCAATGTTTTGCTAAACACCACAAGTTTTGGTGTCTGTTTCTACCCCCAACCCTTTAGAAATTTCTCACCTTTAATTACGTAACTGAGGTTCTAAAACTATGGTTACCAACTTTTTGTTGAAGAAAAAAACTAACCCAACCTTTATTCATCAATATCGTATTTCGAAAAAAAAAACCCCTCCATGTAACCATGCACATTCATCATTCCTTATGAAGTTATTAAAAGACCCTAATAACCTTACCACACTCAAATAACCCTGATGTAACTCTTAAAAATATTGGAAACAACTTGAAAACAAGCAAGAAATGAAAGGCTCAAGGTTCATGAAATGGAACAATTATATTAACTAACAAGAAGATTACAAAGGTTGTATGCTTCAAATGCTATAATCACAAAACTATGACTTGCAACAAGTAATAAAGCTTGAAGGTTCTATGTGCATTCAAAAACCATGAAAGGAAAAAATGAAAGACTATTCAAAACCACTCCATTATATACTATCTCCTAACCCTAAAGTAGTCTCCACTTAACCCTAACCTAGTCACCACTAAACCCTAACCCTAGCCGCCACTTAACCCTAACCCTAGCCACCACTTAACCCTAACCTAGCCGCCACCAAACCTTAACCCTAGCTACCACCAAACCCTAACCTTAGCCACTGCCAAGCCCTAAGTAGTTTCCACTTCTAAACCCTAACCTAACTACTACAAGGATGTGAACACTATTCATCCTTTTGATGAATGTTTAACACATTCATCAATATTGAAAATTAGAAACAAATAGTATTTTTAACACTCCCACTCTATGAAGTTTATAATCCGAACATGGTTATCAATTTGTTATGTTGTTCTTTTGGTAATGCCTTAATACGCACATTCGCCACCATGTCCTTTGTTGAATAATATTCAAAAATAACTTCATCATTTTCAACTCATTCGCAAACAAAATGATGTTGCACATCAATGTGTTTTATGCGAGCATGTTGCGTGGGATTCTTTGTCAATGATATTGCACCTTGGCTGTCACATCGAATCACCATCGCCTTCTTCTCTTTCATGTACCTTAATTCCTTCATGAGCTTTGTCATCCATATTGCTTCCTTGGTAGCTTGCGTACTTGCCATGTATTCAGCCTCGGTCGTTGACAAAGAGATTGTGGGTTGTCATTTGCTATTCCAAGAAATGGTTCCACCTCCCATCATGAACACAAACCTTGTGGTGGATCTCTTATCCTCAAGGTCACCGGCCCAATCCGCATCACAATATCCAACCAAATCTTGGGGTGGTAATCCTCCAAAGTGTAATTTCAATTACAAAGTGCTTTGCAAGTATCGAAAATGCGCTTGATCGCAATCTAATGTTCTAGGCTTGGATTGGTCATGTGTTGACTCACCATGCTTATTGGATATGCCAAATCCGGCCGAGTACATAACATGGCATACATCAAAGATCCCATAGCTTGTTGATAAGGAGCCTTCACCATCTCAACATCCTTGTTCTCATTCTTCTTCAACTTTGTCTTAAGATCAAGTGGCACTCAGCTTTGCAATCCTCCATGCGAAAGCATTTGAGAATCTCCTTGAGATACCCAATTTGGTTGATGTAAAGAAAACGTTGTGCACGATCCCTTTCCACTTCCATGCCAAGGAAGAAATGCAAGTCACCAAGATCTTTCATTTCGAACTTTTGAGAAAGTTCTTCCTTCATTTGTAAAAGCTTATCCTTCTTATTGCATACCAAGATGAGATCATCGATGTAGACGACAATGAAGAATTTGACATCTTTGACTTGCGTAACATACACGCTAAAGTCCGCATCACTCCTCACAAACTCGATGCGTTTTAAAAAAACATCTAACTTTTGGTTCCAAGCCTTTGGAAATTGTTTCAACCCATATAATGACTTGTGAAGTTTACACACAAGATGCTCACCTTCTTGTGTGAATCCTTCGGGTAGTTCCATGTAGATCTCCTCTTCAAGGTCTCCATTGAGAAATGCGATTTTGACGTCCATTTGATGAATCTCCATGTCTTCAATGGCCCCTAGTGTAAAGATACAACAAATTGACACACACTTTATAATAAGTGCAAAAGTTTCATTGTAATTGACTCCAAATGTTTGGGTGAAACCTCTTGCCACAAGTCTTGCCTTGTAACGTTCAACTTCACCATCGACCCCATGTTTGATTTTGAACACCCATTTGCAAGAAATGGGTTTCCTACCCTTAAGGAGTGGCACCAAGGACCAAGTGTTGTTGACAACAAGAGAATCGTATTCTTCTTGCATGGCAATCTCCCACTTATTTGCATCTTTGCCATTCAACGCTTCTTCCACAGTTTGAAGTTCTTCTAAAAAAGCTATGGTGACCCGTTCCACCTCTTTGGTGGCAACCCACTAATCACGAGGCCATTTTTACATTGTCTTTGGGGGCTTTCTGTTTGTCCATCTTGTTATGGTTCATTCAAACCCTCATCTTGTGGTGCAGCAAATTTTTCTTCAAAAGAAGAATTTGATGTAGATTCATCACCTTCCACGTCTTCCACTGGTTTCTCCTTCAAAGATATACGATTTGCATTCTTGACAACCTCATCATCATTCACGACTTCATCCATAACAACATGTTCTACTTGCTTTAAAGGGGGTGTATTATCATGAACACCTTCTACTTCTTTTGTCCCTTCCAAGAACACAACATTTTGATTCTTGATGATCCTTTTAGTTTCTACACACATCAAGCGATATGCTTTGGTCCCTTCACAATACCCTAAAAAACACACAAGGTATGGATTTTGACTTTAATTTGTTTATCTTTTCATCAGGAATGTGGGCATATGTTTTGTAACTGAAAACTCTCAAATGAGATACATCCATGTTTTTTGCGGGGTTTTTGAATTAAGAGTTTTTTATTGGGCATTGATTCTTGATGTAAACTGTCGTGTTCACCGCTTTGGCCCAAAACTCCAAGTCAAGTCCTTGTGCATGAATCATGCTTCTAACGCACTCCATGATGTTCCTATTGGCTTGTTCCGCAGCTCCATTTTGTTGTGATGTGTAAGGTGCACTTGTTTGTCGTTGGATTCCACATTCATGCAAGAAGTTGTAAAACTTTTTGGACAGAAATTTTCCTCCGTTGTTGGATCACAAGGTTTTGATCTTCATGTCGGTCTGATTTTCCACCAAGGCCTTGTATGCCTTGAATTTGTCAAACACCTCTCCTTTTGCTTTCAAAAGGTAACCATGGGTTTTTCTCAAAAAGTCATCGATGAAGGTGATAAAGTATCGTTCTCCACCACGAGATGTGGTCTTCATCGATTTGCACACATTGCTATGCACAAGTTCCAAAAGTTTGGAAGCTTTAATCACTTCATCTTTAGGAAAAGATGTCTTTTGATGTTTCCCTTCAATGCAAGCTTCACACACATGGTGCAATGGCACTTCTTTCAAATTCATGCCATTGACCATTTTTTCCAACTTCAAAAGGCTTGCCATGTTAAGGTGGCCGAGTCTTTGGTGCCAAAGTGTAGCTCTTTCATTCGAAGACTTTGCCACATTTGTACTTTGCATTCAAACATTAACGTTGAAAAGATACAAGTTTTTCTCCCTTCATGCTTCTGCCAAAACAATTCCATGGACATTGTTCACCTTACAACCATCCTTGTCAAACTCCACTTTCAGGCCCTCCGAAATGAAATTACTAACAGAAATGAGACTATTTTTCATTTTGGGAACATGAAGAACTCGAGTGATGGTTGTAAACAACATTCTACCTCCAACTTGCATTGTGGCCTTGACACTCCTTTTGCTAATGGCCTCCAAAATGGTTTCATCTCCCATGTACACCTTCCGGGAACAATGGATTCGTAAGTGGTGAACCACTCTCGTTTGAACGTCATGTGTTGTGTTGTGCCAAAATCGATGATCCAATCATATGTCGTATGATCATTATCACTTAAGGCAACAACAAATATTTGTTCTTGATCTTCACAAGCTTGGTTTACCTTTTCTTTCTCATTAGTCTTTTTCTTTAAACAATTCCTCACAAAGTGTCCAGGTTTCTTGCAATAAAAGCAAAGCTTTTCATTTGCCTTATGAGTTTTGTTAAGTAATGCAACATTTTCCATACTTTCACTTTCTTTTCTTTTGGAAACCTCATGAAGCAATCCAACGACAATGAATTGAATGTCAACATCCTTGGTGGACATGGATTCCAAACTCGTGACCAAGTTATCAAAAGATGGGGGAAGGTTCATGAGAAGTATCATGTACACATCTTCATCTTCAATCTTTACCTCAATGGAATGTAATTGATTTGCAAGCACCTTCACCATGTTGATGTGCGCAAGCAAGTCTTCCTTTTTTTGCATTTTGATGGTGAAGATTGTCCTTCGAAAAAATAAATTGTTTTCAATAGTTTGGCTTCGTGGATGCCGCAAAGTGTCTCCCAAGCGCTTTTGACATTTTTGCAATATTGAATGTGTGCAAGTTATGCATTCGTGAGATGTTCATAAAGTAATGCAAATGCTATCACGACCCTAGCTTTGGGCTCGCAACCAAGGCAAAGGGGTTACAAGGTTACGGGCCAAGAGGAAGCCCGGGAATCAAGGCAAGAGGAAGCCCGGGAATCAAAGCAAAATAAAGCCCGGGAGTCAAGGCAAAAAGGCCACAAGGGTGCGGGCCAAAAAGAAGCCCGAGATAAGAAGAAGCCCAGGAGTCACATCACATACTCATGAGAGTGTTAGAAAGTGTGAGGGAGTGAACCCTCACACTCCCAAGGTAACTCCCACTTTGGGAGATGGAGTCTCGAAGGACTCCCAAAACTTCAGAGAGTGATTTCAGAGGTCAAAATTCAATGATTATGGCATTCTTTATGTCATTGAAAAGCTTTTTGAATTTAAATGTCCAAAATGAGCTTGCATTGCTCATTTGGACATCTGAAGCACAAGTTATGGCCAAAAGAAGGGCCGGGAGTCAAATTGCCAATTTGACTCCCGACCACAAAAAGTCAAGAATCGACCCGATTTACTTAACTACAGGGGGCGTGCGACATACCGTTGGAAAGCTTTGGACGGGAGCTACAACTTTTCTTAAGACCGCATTGCGATCCAAGGTTTGTTCGCAAGGTTATGGGGCTCCAAAGTTGCAGGAGTCCCAATCGACATGATTTCGAGACTCCCATTCGGGAGTCCCGAGAGAGAAAAACCATTTGGATGTAAGCTTTGTGGCCAACCACAAAGTATACTATAAGGGGGAAGGTGCTGGCTTCCCTCAAGTTCAGGCCATGGTGAGTCTAATGTGTCCGTGTTACCCGTGGCTCATCCTAGCACTAAGGGTGCTCCAACTATGCACTAACCACTTTGTGTGGGTTGTGTGCAAGCTCGTGTGAGTGAATGAAGCTTGTTCACTCTTCCTAGTCCCATCTCGGAGCTCCAACATGCCCCTCTACCCCTGAAAGTGTTATGAGTTAGGGAGCATGCCCCGACTCCTCTTTCTTTCGCTATCTTCTACTTGGACTCACATTTGAGTCCTTCAAGGAATTGGGAGCGTGTCACGTGGTATCAAAGTTATGGGAAAGCTCAATCCACTCATTGGGGAGTTCTGATGGCACCAAAGAAGACCCACAAGGTAGTCCAAGAGTCCGTGGTGGAAGAACCCACCCAAGATTCGGATGTTCCACCCTAAGGCATAAGGGGGGCCGAACAAAAGGATTCCGAAGGTGAGGAAGACCATGATAGCCATGAGGACCATGAAAGTGAAGAGGAACATCAAAATGCAATCCTCTTCACCCCGGAACAATTGGAGGTCCTACTCAAAATAAATAGACCCGATTTCAATGAATTGGTTGCGGTCCTCAAGGGAGGATCATCTAAAGGTGTGGAGTTCAAGCCTGTTAAGCTCGGGAACTTTGATGGGTCCCGGGATCAAAAGGTTGTGGATGCTTGGCTTACAGAAATGGAAGATTATTTTCATGCCGCCAAGGTTGGTTAGCACTCGGCCATGGAACTTGCCCAATCCTATTTGAAGGGCTATGCCTCCACATGGTGGGGCACGGTGAAGCAAGAGGAAGGGAAGACCCATGGCTACTCATGGGAATTTTTCAAGGAGCGTATTGAGTCGGAATTCATTCCCAAGAATTTCGACTACATTTCAAGGTGCAAACTTTGTGACCTTGTGAATGCAAACAATGATAACTTGCATCAATATGTGAGGGCTTATTCCGAATTTATACTTGAAATTAGGCATATGCATGAGTTAAACCGGGTGTGTCACTTTGTGATGGGGCTTCCAACTTGGGCCAAACGCAAGCTTAAAAAGAATTGGCTCGCTTCACTAACCAAAGCCATCATGAAAATGGAAGGCTTTTCGGATGTGGGACAGGGTGAGAAGTCCATATTCAAAAGGGATGGCAAGTTCCTTCACAAGAAGGCACGCCATGAAGGTGAATGGAACCGAGGGCAAGGAAGCCCAAGGAAGGAAAAACCCAAACCATTCCAAGGCTTGGGTTTCAAACCCAAAGGAAATTTTGTCAAAAAGGGGACTCCTTTCAAAGGGAGCCAACCCAAGGATGTTAGTGGAAAACCCAAAGGAACGTGTTTCAATTACAATGAAGTGGGGCATTACTCCAAGGATTGCCCCAAACCTAAATCGGGGAGTGGGGCTTCTAAGGTAATTGCCCTTGTCGCCAACCTAGCTCAAGGTGAATGTAATCGTTTTATTTTTTTAAAGGGAAAAATTTTTAAGCGAGAAATGTTATGTCTTTTGGACACAAGGGCTTGCCACAACTTCATAACGCAAGAAAGTGCTGAAAGAATGGAGCTCCTATTAGAGGAGCTCAAGGCACCCATCGAGGTGCACTTTGCGCATGGGATTTCCCCTCCCACCAAGTTACAAGCAAAAGATATTGGGGAATTGGAGAGGCAAGGTGGACTTGTTAGTTTCCACCTTAGGGGGAATGGATTGCATTTTGGGAATGGAATTCATCACACGTAACAATGTGCTCATAGAAGGGCACAATAGGCTAGTTAGGATCCCATCCAAAAATGGAATCGTGCGAGTGAAGGCCCATGATGTGCCTACTGTGGGTGGGACCACCATCCACTTGATGTTGGGAAAGACCTTGGAAAAAGAATGTGTGGGAGGCTATGGCATGTTGTGTGTGATGTGGATGTTAAATGAGTTTGAACCAAAGGAGGCCACCAAGGTGGTGAGCCTCCACAAGTGCATTAAGCAAATGTTAGAAGAATTCCCGGATGTGATGCCCGAAGAGTTGCCCCCGAAAAGATAAGTTGATCATGCCATTGAGGTGATGCCGGGAGTGGCACCTCCCGCCAAGGCCCCATATCAAATGAATCATGAAGAGTTAAAAAAGCTTAAGGTTCAACTCGAAGAGCTCCTCGCAAAGGGATACATCAAGCCTAGCAAGTCATCATATGGGGCTCCCGTCCTTTTTGTTCACAAGAAGGATGGGACTTTGAGGATGTGTGTGGATTATAGAGCCTTCAACAAGGTGACAGTGAAGATTTGATACCCATTGCCTTGGATTGATGACTTGTTTGATCGACTTTCGAGAGCCAAAATGTTTAGTAGGATTGACTTATGTTTCGGGTATTACCAAATTCGAATTGCACAAGGGGATGAAGAAAAAACTACTTGTCGCACAAAGTATGGTTCCTACGAGTTCTTGGTGATGCCTTTTGGACTCACCAATTGCACGTGCCACATTTTGCACCCTCATGAATGACATTTTCCAAGAATGGCTTGATGACTTTGTGGTCGTCTAAATAGACGACATTTTGGTTTATAGCAACTCCATGGAGGAGCATGCGGAACACCTTGGAAAGGTATTCCAATGGTTTAGAAAAAATAAGTTGTATGCCAAGTTTGAGAAATGCGAGTTTGGAGTCTCCGAGGTGGACTTCCTTGGGCATAGGATCACCCAAAAAGGTTTGAAAATGGATGACCACAAGGTGAAGGCGATTTTGGATTGGGAACCGCCTAGGTCGGTTCCCGTCTTAAGATCCTTCTTAGGATTGGCCTCCTATTATCACAAGTTCATCAAGAACTTTGCAAAGATAGCCACACCTTTGACAAACCTTTTGAAAAAATCATCTGAGACTTATGAATGGGAGGAGGTGTGCAATGAGGCCTTTGAAACCTTGAAAGGCATTTTGGTGAAAGCGCCTGTGTTAAAGTTGCCTGATTTTGACAAGGATTTTGAGATCCATTCCGATGTGTCCGACTTTGCCATAGGAGGAGTCCTAGTGCAAAAGGGAAGGTCGGTGGCTTTTGAAAGCAAGAAGTTGAATGAGACGGAGCGAAGGTGGCCGACCCATGAAAAGGAAATGTGGGTCATGATACATTGTCTCAAGACTTGAGGCCATTACATAGGCTCCAAAAATGTGGTGGTGTGGACCGACAATGTGACCTTGAAAGACTTTGCCACCCAACCAAAGTTGTCATCAAAACAAGTGAGATGGCAAAACACATTGGCCTTGTTCAATGTGGACATTCGACACAAGCTTGGGAAGGAAAACGTGGTGCCCGATGTCTTGAGTCGAAAACACCAATTTAAAGTGGTGTATGTGGGGGAAACAAAGTTCCAAAAGGAAGTTTGACTTGGGAGCCGTCGTGATGAGTTTGCCAAGGAAAAGAAACAAGAGATTCAAAAGGGGATCAAGTCCCACTTCCACTTACATAATGGACTATCGTGGTATAAGCAAAATCGGCTCTATGTTCCAAAAGGGAGGTTAAAGGATGTGCTTTTGAAGGAATGTCATGATGGGCCCCTTGCGGGCCACAGTGGTGCAAAATGCACCATCACATTCTTCAAGAATTCCTACTATTGGCCAATTTGAAAAAAGATGCGGAAAAATACGTGAAAACTTACTTGACTTGCAAACAAAATCGAATACTCAATAAAAAACAAGCCAGATTGTTATGACCATTACCCATTCCGGAAGGGCCATGGGAAAGTGTGTCCATGGATTTCATGGTAAGCTTGCCCCCATCAAGGGGTTTTGATGCCATCTTGGTGGTGGTGGATTGATTTAGCAAAATGGCAGATTTCATTCCCACCAAGGAAAGTGCCACGGCCCAAGAGATGGGAAGGTTGTTCTTCACTCATGTGTCCAAGCATCATGGCCTCCCAAAGGACATTATGTTGGACTGAGACCCGAAGTTCACAAGCAAGTTTTTGAGAGCCTTGTGGAAGCGCATGGGGTTGGAGCTCAAGATGAGCACTTCATTCTGACCCCAAACAGATGGACAGACCGAGAGGGTGAACTCGGTGATCCAAGAATTTTTAAGGAATTATGTGGCGGCAAATCAACAAGATTGGGTGGACCATTTGGAGTTGACCGAGTTTTGTTACAACAATTCGGAACATTTAGCAACGAGGGCCACCCCTTTTCAAATGGTGACGGGCAAGTCACCAATTGTGCCCACAACTTGGGTCGGGCAACCTCCAAGTGATGTGAGTAAGGAAGTGCCCATGGTCACACAACTTGATGAAGAGATGTGGTGTTTGTGGGAAATGGCCAAGGCCAATCTTGAGAAGGCGCATAAAAGGTACAAGGACTTTGCGGACAAGTCCCGACAAAAGGTGAATTTTGAAGAAGGGGATGAAGTGTGGTTGAACATCAAGAACTTCCGGTTGCCAAATGTGAGGTGACTTTTCATTCCTCTACTCCCGGCTCTACAAGGTGATTATGTTTGAAAGCACAAATGCTATTGGTGAAGGAAAGAATGTAAGTACAATTCTAGATGTTAGATTGCGTTTAAAGTTGAAATTAAGTAACCTACCTCCTATGCATTTTTTACGATTTGAACTGAAAGATATATTTTTTTCAAGCTCACACACTACACGTTCTAGGACTTTATGTCAAATTCTCATTCATCCAAACCAATGTTTAAGGACTTAACACCATGTCCAACATAACTGCAGACCATCAGTCACTTAAAATGTTGTTTCTCACACAGAGATCATTCAAATCTGGCTTGCCATAGCTCTCTGGAAAGCTAATAACAAGGCGCACCAACCTACCAAATCTTAAGATCTACAGCTACGACAGTAAAACGTTATGCTATGAAACCCGAGAAGGTTTCTGAGATTTCTCTAGAGTTCCAACCTTCCAACACTATCACTAGATTTTCATTCTACTTTTCTTCCTTCTTCCCTCTACCAAGACTAAACATTATTTTCCTTTTCAAGAAGCTTGTGAAACAAGTGTTCAAGATTACATGAAAATTATCCTCGAGGCAAAGAGACCTCCCAATCATTCGAATCCGCCTTTTAAAGAGAAGGAGAAGGGAGTGAAAGTAGATCCAAAGCTTGGTGGCCAATGGAATGTTCCAAGCTTGGTGGCCAATGGAAGGTTCCAAACTTGGTGGCCAATGGAAGGTGAAGGAGAAACACCTTTTCACCTCTTCCATTTTCCCCCCAACAACCTTTACCCAAACCTTCAAATTTTCCCTTTGACCTTACAGTTTTACTTTACCATGGTCCTAGGCCGTTACTCATGCCTTCTTTTCCTTTTCTTCGATTTATAAATTACAATTACGCACCTCAATGTAACAAGTCCTCCACACCTTCATTGTCGCCTTGATTTTGATTGAAAATCTGACCTTTTCCCTTTCCTTGAATATTGGCGTCGCGCATGGTCACATCTTACGGGCCGCAAGCTGCACAAGCGAATGAAGAACCGCCTCTAGAGTCGTCTCTAAATCTTACCCTGACACAGCATCCTCGTGATGAAGAACCCAAACCTCGAGAGGTAAGTGTTCGTCTTGAAGTCGAACCCCCTCAAGCCTGGTACTATCGTATTTCTCTGAACTCTCGCACGTTGGTGATCTTGCTGTAAATCAACCCCGCTTCTGGTGACGAACCCGAAACCGTTTGTGAAGGTTGTTACGAAACTGAGGATACTTCTATCTTCGCATGGTCTTCAGTTTTTGACGTTGGTCATTACCGCTAGTTGCGCGGTCCGATTCGTTGACTGCCTCCTAATAGCAAGGCGGACTACCTAGTTCGCACCATCCGCCGCATCCTAGATTTCCTGCAGTTGTGAACTATTACTATGGCATAACTCAGGATTCTACATGTACTTGCAGTTCCTTGCCGAGTTTATCCCTATTCTAAATAAATGTTTCAGTTATCATCTGACTTCTGTTGCCATTGGCACACTATCATACTATCTATTTAATCGTTGAGTTGCTTTGAATTAACTTTATGTTCAATGGCTAGAAGATTGTTTTATCTCTATTGAACCTTTCATTAACATCCTTGCAATTGCTTCAAGAATTTCTACCATCCTTGCTACTCCCCAAATACCATAGCCGGACTAATGTTGTGTTGAACATCGCAAATTTTGGTGTCTACTTCTACCCCAAACCCTCTAGAGATTTTTCACCCCTAATTACGCAACAGAGTTTCTAAAACTATGGTTATTAACCTTTGTAGAAGAAAAGCACTAATCTAACTCCTTATTCACCAATAACGCATTTCAGAAAAGAAAACGACCCCCTTACACACCAAACGCGTTCACCATTCCCTATGAAGTCGCAAAAAGCCCTTAATAACCTTACCCCACTCAAATAACCCTAATGCAACTCTTAAATATTGAAACTACCACACATGGTTGTGTCGGTATGGCTCACACCAAAAGGTTCGAACCACAAGTTCTTGGGCCGATGTGGGGGCCCATTCAAAGTGTTGGAAAAGAAATTTCTCGACACTTACAAATTAGAACTACCAAAAACTCTTAAGGTTCATCCCATATTTCATGTTTCCCTTTTCAAGCCAGTCGCCCGTGATGCCTCAAGGCCCAATTGATAGCACAATTCAAGGCCCCCTCCGGACTTGGTTCATAATGAACGAAAATTTGAAGTGGAGGCCATGCTCAAGTCAAGGCAACTAAAGGGGCAAAAACGAGAGTACTTGGTCAAGTGGAAAGGATACCATGCAATAGAAGCATCTTGGGTGAATGAGTCCGACATGGAACATGCCCAAGAAGCAATAGAAGAATTTCACAATAGACCGACAAAGAAGCAAAGGAAACATAGAGCGTGATAAGGACATCACCTTTTTTTTAGTGGGGCGGAAAGTTATAAAAACGTACCACATCAAATTGCTACTGAAATAAAGGCTAAGTTTTAAAACTTTCAAGAGATTGCATCATAAACATAATGAGTATGTTAAAAAGGGGTTGTCAAATGGCATGGACAAATGGAATTCTCTTGCGTAAACCCAAATCAAAATCGGACTCCTAGGTGGGGGCTAAGAGAAATCTTGGCCCCAAAAGAAGAGGCAAGCAAGGTGATCTTGTAAGGACATGCACATGCCCAAAGTGCATCCCAAAGGGTTGGTTGGTAGTGACGGCCAACGTGGGAAATCATGACCCTGTTCGCATATTATAATCGCGTAACTTGGGACTTAGGCTTTAGCAAAGCCTAAACGTTGCTTCTTGTACCTTGATAAGCACACCTTTAGTTAGGCTTGATTGTTGTGATCAAAGCGCAAGGGTGGGAAAGGAATCATGTCAAGTAGCTAGGTCATGATTAGGCTTGACTTGAGTTCCTCATGAGGGGAAGGATGGAAATCGCCTCCCAAATGAGGGCTTCGTCAATTAGGCTAATTTAGGTCTTTGATGAAGCAATGGTTAAGGGTTTTTTATGAAATACCCTTGGACTTGCCAAGAAAGTGTTGGAAACTTGGGGATGCCTAAGTTAGCTTGAGGCAAGGTCCTGCCGCAAGAGTCGACATTTGATGGACAAAGATCCAAAAGAAAGGAATTACAATTGTTGAAAGAAATTATAAGTGTCATTGAGGACATTGACCTTTTCTTCTAGTGGGTGAAAGTGTCGTAACCCTAGCTTTGGGTTCGTGACCAAGGCAAAGGGGTTACAAGGTTGCGGGCCAAAAGAAAGCCCGGGAATCAAAGCAAAAAGGCCGAAAGGGTGCGGTCCAACAATAAGCCCGGGACAAGAAGAAGCCCAGGAGTCACATCACATACTCCTGAGAGTGTTAGAAAGTGTGAGGGAGTGAACCCTCACACTCCCAAGGCAACTCCCACTTTGGAAGATGGAGTCTCGGAGGACTTCCAAAACTTCAGAGAGTGATTTCAAGGGTCAAAACCTAATGATTATGGCATTTTTTATGTCATTAAAAATCTTTTTGAATGTAAATGTCTAAAATGAGCTCGCATTGCTCATTTGGACATCTGAAGCACAAGTTATGGCCAAAAGAAGGGCCGGGAGTCAAATTGCCAATTTGACTCCCAACCACCAAAAGTCAAGAATTGACCTAATTTACTTAACTATAGGGGGCGTGCAACATACTGTTGGAAAGCTTTGGACGGGAGCTACAACTTTTCTTCAGATTGCATTGCGATCCAAGGTCTGCTTGCAAGGTTATGGGGCTCCAAAGTTGTAGGAGTCCCAATCGGCACGATTTCGGGACTCCCATTCGGGAGTCCCGGGAGAGAAAAACCATTTAGATGTAGGCTCTGTGGCCAGCCACAAAGTATACTATAAGGGGGAAGGTGCTGGCTTCCCCCAAGTTCGAGCCATGGTGAGTCTAATGTGTCCATGTTACCCGTGGTTCATCCTAGCACTAAAGGTGCTCCAACTATGCACTAACCACTTTGTGTGGGTTGTGTGCAAGCCCGTGTGAGTGAGTGAAACTTGTTAACTCTTCCTAGTCCCATCTTGGAGCTCCAACATGCCCCTCTACCCCTGAAAGTGTTGTGAGCTAGGGAGCATGCCCCGACTCCTCTTTCTTCCGCTATCTTCTACTTGGACTCACATTTGAGTCCTTCAAGGAGTTGAGAGTGTGTCAAATGCCTTGGTCACCTTTTCGTTATAATCCGTGATTTGATTTTCATCATCGGGAATTGTTGCACCCCCATTAACAAACTTCCAAAGCCCATGCTTGGAAAACATCATGCGCATCTTAAAGTTCGAAAGGTGAAAATTGCCACCATCAAACTTTTCCTGCCTTTCAAAGACTCCATTTGGAATGATGACATGTTGTTGAACACAAATGCTAAAACAAACATTCTATGTCTTTTCTATTCAAATGAATTGCAAGTGGGAAAAATTCAAGTTGAAAAATTTGCTAATGTCTGAAAACCTCACTTGAAATCTCCCCCATTCAATTGCTATATGTCACAAAACAAAACCTTTACAAGAAATCCTTCAAACACTTGAAAAACTTACTTGCACAAACTTGAAATTTGACTTGAAACTTGTAACATTGGCAAAGAAATCTTTTGAAACTTGAAGCTTTCAACAACTTAAAAAACCTCTCTTACACACACCTCAATCTTGAAGGTAGAAACTCTCAACAATTAAAAAAACTCTCTTCCACACTTTTTCAAACTTCAATGTTGAAACCCTCCACAACTTAAAGAATTTTCTTTCACACACTTTGAATTTAAAACTTGAAATTTAAAGACTTGAAGAACATTTTTGCACACTTGAAATCCTAAAACACTTTGAAGAAGTCTCTTCCACACCTCCCATTCACTCGGAAAAGTTGCAAGCTCCTTGTGCCACCATTTGGAAATGAACTCCCACTCACTTTGCAAACTAAAACTCCTTCTTTCAAAAAGGATTCTCTCCTTTTTTCTATGCAATGCAAGCTCAAAACCTTTCATTACTTTTTGTTCTAACATAATGTCCTTTCTCTCACTTAGTGTGGGCCCATAACCTATTGGAAACAATTTGAAAACAAGCAAGAAATGAAAGGTTCAAGGTTCATGAAACAGAACAATTGTATTAACTAACAAGAAGATTATAAAAGTTATATGCTTCAAATGCTACAATCACAAAACTATGACTTGCAACAAGTAACAAAGCTTGAAGGTTTTATGTGCATTCAAAAACCATGAAAGGAAAGAATGAAAGACTATTCAAAACCACTCCATTATATACTATCTCCTAACCTTAAAGTAGTCGCCACTTAACCCTAACCTAGTCGCCATCAAACCCTAACCCTAGTCGCCACCAAACCTTAACCCTAGCCGCCACCAAACCCTAACCCTAGCTGTCGCCAAGCCCTAAATAGTTTCCATTTCTAAACCCTAACCTAACTATTAGAAGGATGTGAATGTTATTCATCCTTTTGATGAATGTTTAACACATTCATCAATATTGAAAATTAAAAACGAATAGTATTTCTAACAAAAAATTGAGACTACTGCACGTGGTTGTGTCGTATGGCTCACAAGGACATATCCAAAAACTATTGGAAACAACTTGAAAACAAGCAAAAATTGAAACATTCAAGGTTCATGAAATGGAACAATCGTATTAACTAACAAGAAATCACAAAGGTTATATGCTTCAAATGTTACAATCACAAAACTATGGCTTGTAACTACTAACAAGGCTTGAAGGTTCTACGTGCACTCAAAACCATGAAAGGAGATAATGAAAGGCAATTCAAAACCACTGCATTATATATTATCTCCTAACCCTAAAGTAGCTGCCACTTAACCCTAACCTAGCCGCAACGAAACCTTAACCTTAGCCGCCGCCTAACCCTAGCCACCACCAAACCCTAACCTTAGCCGCCACCAAACCCTAATCCTAGCCGTTGCCAAGCCCTAAGTAGTTTCCACTTCTAAACCCTAACCTAACTACTATAAGGATGTGAATACTATTCATCCTTTTGATGAATGTTTGACACATTCATCAACATTGGGAATTAGAAACGAATAGTATTTTTAACAAAAACAACCACAGATGTCTCAAAAAGAAAGGTAAGTGAAAAACCTTGGTAACTAATGTTTTAAATTATAGCCATTAAAATGGAATAGGAAAAACTAACTATTGTGGGTATATCGGGAACCAACATGCTAGTTTATCGAAAGAGACAAGGTGAATTTGTTGAATTTGAAAGACAAGAAAAAAATTATAGTTAATGCGTAAGTGGAAGGATACGCAAATGACCTATTTCATTTCAAGAAAACACAAGAAATTGTATGCAAGGTGGTAGTGTGGCGAGTCATGGATGGTGATATAGGATTATTGGCCCCCAATGAAGAGATTCACCTCCATAGAGGGTTTTGAAAAATGTGGAAGGGTCAAACACATTGTGGGAACAAGAAAACCTACTTATATCGAAGGCATAGGTTGATTACTTTTTTGGGGCCCATAATGAAGTATAATTGCTATTTAGAATACTTATTCTAGTGGTGGAATAAATATTTTGCTATTTTTTTTCACATTATGTGATTAACCCTAACTAGACATGATGTGTATTTATGTAGATTTTTCCATGGATTTGTGAGACCATGGTTTTTTGATAAGCAAAGAGGGTTTGAAAGGAAGAACTATGTTGCATTTGAATTGTTGTAGTGTGTGTTTTAATGTGCATATGGGGTTAAAAGCACCTATGTTGAGTTATATGTTACGTATGAAGTTATTAGAAATATTATTTGTTTCTAAGTTCCAATGTTGATGAATGTGTTAAATATTCATCAAAAGGATGAATGGTATTTCAAATTTTTATAGTAGTTAGGTTAGGTTGAATAGTGGTGGTTAAGATTTAAAATTGGAGGCTACTTAGGGTTGGCAATGCCTAGGGTTAAAGTTTGATGGCGGCTAGGGTTAGGTGGCGGCTATTTTAGGGTTAGGAGATAGTATATAGTGCAGTTATTTTGAGTAGTCTTTCGTTATCTCCTTTCACGGTTTTAAATGCACATAAAACCTTCAAGCCTTGTTAATTGCTATAAGCATAATTGATGCACTCCCAACTCCTTGAAGGATTCAAATGTGAATCCAAGTAGAACACAGCAGAAGAGGGAGGAGTCAGGGCGCGCTCCCTAGCTCACAACACTTTGAGGGGCAGAGGGGCGTGTTGGAGCTCCGGGATGCGACTAGGAAGAGTTAACAAGCTTCACTCACTCACACGGGCCTGCACACAACCCACACAAAGTGGTTAGTGCATAGTTGGAGCACCCTTAGTGCTAGGATGAGCCACGGGCAACACGAACACACTAGATTCATCACGGCCCGGACTTGGGGGAAGCCACCACCTTCCCCCTTATAGTATAATCTGTGACTAGCCATAAAGCCTACATCCAAATGGCTTTTCTCTTTCGGGACTCCTAAGTGGGGGCCTCGAAATCGCGCCGGTTGAGACTCCCGTGACTTTGGAGCCCCATAACTTTGCGAGCAGACCTTGGATTGCAATGCAGTCTAAAGCAAAGTTGTAGCTCTTGTCGAGAGCTTTTTAATGGTATGTTGCACGCCCTTTGTAGCCAAGTTAATCGGGTCGATTTTCGACTTTTTATGGTTGGGAGTCAAACTGGCAATTTGACTTCCGACCCTTCTTTTGGCCATAATTTGTGTTTTAGATGTTCAAATGAGCAATGCGAGCCCATTTCAGACATCTAGGTTTGAAAAGATTTTCAATGATATAAAAAAGGCCAGAAGCCATTGTGTTTTGACCCCTGAAATTGCTCTTTGAAGTTTCGAGAGTCCATCGGGACTCGATCTCCCAAAGTGGGAATTGCATTGGGAGTGTGAGGGTTCACTCCCTCATACTCCTTGCACTTCTTACACTCCTAGGAGTATGTGATGTGACTCCCGGGCTTCTTCTTGCCTTGACTCCCAGGCTTCCTCTTGCCTTGATTATCGGGCTTCCTCTTGCTTTGACTCCCGAGCTTCCTCTTGGCCCGCAACCTTGTAACCCCTTTGCCTTGGTCACGAGCCCAAAGCTAGGGTTGCGACAATAATTTTGTGGATATAACATTTAAAACATACAATTTTTGTAATCATTTTGTTAGTTAATACAATTATTCTATTTCATGAATTTTGAATTTCATTCTCGCTTGTTTTCAAGTTGTTTCCAATAGGTTATGGGCCCACACTAAGCAAGAGAAAGGACATTGTGTTAAAACAAGAAGTAGTGAAGGGTTTTGAGCTTGTATTACATAGAAAAAGGGAGAGAATCTTTTGGAGAGAATGTTTTTTAGTTTGCAAAGTGAGTGGGAGTCCATTTCCAAGTGAATGGGAGGTGCGGAAGACACTTCTTCAAATGTGGATTTTCAAGTGTGGAAGAATGTGTTTCAATTCTTTAAGTTTCAAGTTTTAAGTTCAAAAATGCGTGGAAGAGAGTTCTTCAAGTTGTTGAAAGTTTCAACGTTGAAATTTTAAAAAGTGTGTGGAAGAAAATTTTTTAAGTTGTTGAAAGTTTTAACATTGAAGTTTGAGGTGTGTGTAAGAGAGGTTTTTCAAGTTGTTGAAAGCTTCAAGTTTCAAGTGTGTTAAAAAAAGTTTTTTGCCAATGTTATAAGTTTCAAGTCAAATTTCAAGTTTGTGTAAGAAAGTTTTTCAAGTGTTTGAGGGTTTCTTTGTAAAGGTTTTGTTTTGTGACATATAGTGATCGAGTGAGAAAGATTTAAAGTGAGGTTTCAAACATTAGCAAGTTTTTCAATTTGAAATTTTCCTAATTCATTTGAATAGAAAGACACAAAATGTTTGCTTTAACATTTGTGTTCAACAAAATGTCATTTTTCTAAATGGAATCTTTGAAAGTCATGAAAAAGTTTGATTGTGGCAAACCTTTGGAAGTTCAAGATGCGCATGATGTTTTACAACCATTTGGAAGTTTGTTGATGGGAGTGCAACAATTCATGATGATGAAAATGTAATGAAAAATTATAATGGAAAGGTGACCAAGGCAATTGCATTACATTGTGAACGTCTCGTGAATGCACAACTTACACACATTCAATATTGCAAAAATGTCACAAACGCTTAAGAGACACTTTGTAGTGTCCATGAAGCCAAGACTATAAGAAACAACTTGTCTCTTCAACAAAGGTTCTTCACCATCAAAATGCAAAAAGGGAAAACCTACTTGCCCACATTAACATGGTTTTCGAATCAATTACATTCCATTGAGGTGAAGATTGAACATGAAGATGTGTACATGGTATTTTTCATGACCCTTCCCCCATCTTTTGATAATTTGGTCATGAGTTTGGAATCCATGTCCACCAAGGATGTTGACCTTCGATTCATCGTCGCTCGATTGTTTCATGAAGTTTCCAAAAGAAAACAAAGTGAAAGTACAGAAAATGTCGCATTGCTTTAAAAAAATTCATAAGGCAAACAAAAAGTTTTGTTTTAATTACAAAAAACCCGGACATTTTGTGAAGAATTGTTTGAAGAAGAAGAGTGATGAGAAAGAAAAGGTAAACCAAGCTTGTGAAGATTAAAAAAAAATGTTTATTGTCACCTTGGGTGTTAATGATCATATGACATACAGTTGGATCATCAATTTTGGCGCAACACAACACATGACATTCAAACAAAAGTGGTTCATGACTTACGAATCCATTGTTCCATGGAAGGTGTACATAGGAGATGACACCATTTTGGAGGCCATAGGCAAAGGGAGCATGAAGGCCACAATGCAAGTTAAAGTTAAAATGTTGCTTATAACCATCACTCAAGTTTTTCATGTTCCCAAGATGAAAAATAGTTTCATTTCTGTTAACAAACTCATTTCAAAGGGCTTGAAAGTGGAGTTTGAAAAGGATGGTTGTAATGTCAACAATGTCCATGGAACCATTGTGGCGAAAGCATGCAAGGATAAGAACATGTATTTTCTCAACATCAATGTTCAAAAGGAAAGTGCGAATGTGGCAAAGTTTTTGAATGAACGAGCTATGTTTTGGCACCAACGATTCGACCATTTTAATATGGCGAGTTTTAAGAAGTTGGAGAAAATGGTCAATTGGCATGAATTTGAAAGAAATGCCATTACACCATGTGTGTGAAGCTTGCATTGAAGGCAAACATCAAAGGACATATTTTCTTAAAGATAAAGTGACGAGGGCATCCAAGCTTTTAGAACTCATGCATAGCGATGTGTGTGGACTGATGAAGACCACATCTCGTGGTGGAGCACAATACTTTGTCACCTTCATGGACGACTTTTCGAGAAATATTCATGTTTACTTTTTGAAAGGGAAAGGATAGGTGTTTGACCAATTCAAGGCATATAAAGCCTTTGTGGAAACTAAAACCAACATGAAGATCAAAACCTTGCAATTCAACAATAGAGGAAAATTTTGTTTGCAAAAAGTTTGATGACTTTTTGTGTGAATGTGGAATCCAATGACAAACAAGTGCACCTTACACACCACAAAAAAATGGAATTGTGGAATGAGCAAATAGGACCATCATGGAATGCGCTAGAAGCATGATTCGTGCACAAGGACTTGACTTGGAATTTTGGGCCAAGGTAGTAACACAACAGTTTACATCAAGAATTGATGCCCAACTAAAGCTCTTAATTCAAACCCACAAGAAGCATGGACTAATAGAAAGGTTGATGTATCTCATTTGAAATTTTTGAGTTACAAAACATATGCGCACATTCATAATGAAAAGATAAACAAATTAGAATCCAAATCCATACCTTGTGTGTTTTCTAGGTATTGTGAAAGGACCAAAGCATATCGCTTGATGTGTGTAGAAACTAAAAGGATTATCAAGAGTTAAGATGTTGTGTTCTTTGAAGGGATGTAAGAAGTTAAAATGTTTCATGATAATACAACCCCTTCAAACCAAGTAGAACACATTGTTGTGAATGATGATAAATTTGTTAAAGATGTTAATTGTATATGTTTGAACGAGAGACCAATAGAAGACGTGGAAAATGATGAATCTACATCAAACTTTTCTTCAGAAAAAGAATTTGTTCCAACACAAGATGAGGGTTTGAATGAACCATAACAAGATGTACTAAAAGAAAGGCTTCAAACACAACGTAAAGAGTGGCCTTGTGATTGGTGGGTGGCCACCAAAAAAGCGAAACGGGTCACCATAGCTTTTTCGAAAAAACCTCAAACCGTGGAAGAGGTGTTGAAAAGCAAAGATGCAAAGAAGTGGGAGATTGCCATGCAAGAAGAATATGATTTTTTTGTTGTCAACAACACTTGGTCCTTTTTACTGCTCCCCAAGGGTAGGAAGCCCATTTCTTATAAACAAATGTTCAAAATCAAATTGGGGTCAATGGTGAAGTCGAACGTTACAAGGCCAAACTTGTGGCAAAAGGTTTCACCCAAACATTTAGAATTGATTACAATGAAACTTTTGCATTCGTTATAGAGTTTGTGTCAATTCGTTGTATCCTTGCACTAGCGACCGTTGAAGACATGGAGATTCATCAAATGGACGTCAAAGCCACATTTCTCAATGGTGATTTTGAAGAGGAGATCTACATGGAACAACCTATAGATCTCCTGAAGGATTCACACATGAAGGTGAACATATTGTGTATAAGTTTCATAAATCATTGTATGGCTTGAAATAATCTCCAAAGGTTTGGAACTAAAAGCTAAATGCTTTCTTGAAAAGCATCAAGTTTGTTACGAATGATACGGACTTTAACCTATATGTTACACAAGTTGAAGATGTCAAATTTTTCATTGTTGTTTATGTTGATGATCTCATCTTGGTGTGCAATAATAGGACAAGCTTTTGCAAGTGAAGGAAGAACTTTTTCAAAACATAGGATTGCGGTTAAGCACATTTTTTGATACTTGCAAGGCATTTTGCAATTCAAATTACGTTTGGGAGGATTACCACCCCAAGATTTGGTCGGATATTGTGATGCTAATTGGGCCGGTGACCTTGAGGATAAGAGATCCACCACAAGGTTTGTATTCATGATGGGAGATGGAGCCATTTTTTGGAGTAACAAATGACAACTCATAATCATTTTGTGAATGACTAAAGCTGAATACATGGCAAGTACACAAACTACCAAAAAAGCCATATGGATGACAAAGCTCATGAAGGAATTAGGGTACATGAAAGAAAAGAAGGCGATGGTGATTCAATGTGACAACCAAGGTGCAATATCATTGACAAAGAATCCCACCTAACATGCTCAAACAAAACACATTAATGTGCAACATCATTTTGTTTGAAAATGAGTTTATAATGGTGAAGTTATGTTCGAATATTGTTCAATCAAGAACATGGTGTTAGATGTGCTTACCAAGGCATTACCAAAAGAACGACATAACAAGTTGATAACCATGTTCAGATTATAAACTTCAAAGAGTGGGAGTGTTGGAAATACTATTCGTTTTTAATTTCGAATTAACACATTCAACCAAAGGATGAATAATACTTACATCCTTATAATAGATAGGTTAGGTTTAATAATGGCGGCTAGGGTTTAGAAGTGGAGGCTACATTAGGGCTTGGTGATAGTTAGGGTTATGGTTTGATGACAAATAGGGTTAGGGTTAGGTGGTGACTAGGTTAGGGTTAAATGGCAGCTACTTTAGGGTTAGGAAATAATATATATTGGAGTGGTTTTGAGTTGTTTTTTATTTTCTCCTCACATGGTTTTGAATGCACATAAAACCTTCAAGCTTTGGTAATTGCTATAAGCCATAATTTTGTGATTGTAACATTTGAAGCATACAACCTTTGTAATAGTTTTGTTAATTAATACAATTGTTCCATTTCATGAACTTTGAGTGTTTCATTTTTTGCTTGTTTTCAAGTCATTTCCTATACCCTTGTACTTGCATTGGCATTTGTTTAGTGATCATGGACTTATCAATGTGGCCAATTGTAATGGGATGGAAGATGCAAATGTGGCAACTAATAAGAAAGCCATTCATAAAGCACGAAGGCGAAAAAATCACAAACAATAAGGCATTTTTCTAAAGGAGGTGAAGGAAAACATAATTACAAGTTGTACTCCTTTGTGTTAGAAATATTATTCGTTTCTAATTCCCAATGTTGATGAATGTGTTAAACATTCATCAAAAGGATGAATAACATTCACATCCTTATAGTAATTAGGTTAGGTTGAATAGTGGTGGCTAAGGTTTGGAAGTGGAGGCTACTTAGGGTTTGGCGACAGCTAGGGTTAGGGTTTGGCGGCAGCTAGGGTTAGGGTTTGGTGGCAGCTTGGTGGCAGCTAGGGTTAGGGTTAGGTGACGACTAGGTTAGGGTTAAGTGGCGACTACTTTAAGGTTAGGAGATAGTATATATTGGAATGGCTTTGAGTTGTCTTTCATTCTCTCCTTTCATAGTTTTGAGTGCATGTAAAACCTTCAAGCCTTGTTAGTAGTTGCAAGCCATAGTTTTGTGATTGTAGCATTTGAAGCATACAACCTTTGTGATTTCTTGTTAGTTAATATGATTGTTCCATTTCATGAACCTTCAATGTTTCATTTCTTGCTTGTTTTCAAGTTATTTCCAATACTTTGACCATAATTCCCACATGTGCCAAAGGAAAAATTATGGGCTTGAAGACAATATGGTAACAAGTAATTAAAGACATTGGGATTTGACAATTAAGCAACTTAGGTTGCACATCCAAAAATAATGGGATGTAATACATAATGACCTTGCTAAACAATGTTGGTATAACCCCCCTTTGAAACGTAAAGTTATCGAAATGTACATGAGAAAACATTTAAGCTCTTTTTGAAGGACTTTGAAAAGGATTTGGGAGGAGGGGGGGATGGTGCACGCTGTAATAATTGCCTTGTGGACATGTGGGAATCAAATGTTAAGTATTGGAAGTATTTTTAAGTATTAAAGCCAATAGGGAGTTTGTGCAAAGTTAGCTTTGGGACGAACTTCACTAACCCATCACATGGAATTACATGTATTTTTGCAATGTCTAGTTCTTGTTGCAAATTGACATTTGAATACTACATCAAACCAAATGACTACATTGATTAATTCCAAAAAATCTTCCAATTTCACATGTTTTTGAATTATGGCAGCAAATCCCTATAAATGCAACCTTCAGCCACTAAAAACTAGTCATAATTACATTCTTGTTGTGTTCTGAAAGGGTTGGTGGGGGCAATTAACCATAAGGAGCAGAAAGAGGAGGTGACTAAGGGGGGTGATGATGATGAGGAGCAAGCCACCCATGAATAAGCACAAGTGACACATGTTCCAAACCTACAAATAAGGGGCAAATGGCTACCTAAAACCTATGTGTTGTTTACAATTACTTATTGATCCAAACACAACAACTGGGTGTTAGAAATATTATTCGTTTCTAATTCCCAATGTTGATGAATGTGTTAAACATTCATCAAAAGGATGAATACTATCCACATCCTTATAGTAGTTAGGTTATGTTGAATAGTGGTGGCTAGGGTTTAAATGTGGAGGCTACATTAGGGTTTGATGGCATCTAGGTTAGGGTTTGGTGGTGACTAGGGTTAGGGTTTGATGGTGGCCAAGGTTAGGGTTTGGTGGTAGTTATAAAAGTTAAGCGACGACTACTTTAGGGTTAAGTGGTGGCCCACTTTAAAGTTAGGAGATAATATATATTGGAATGGTTTTGAGAAGTCTTTCATTATCTTTTATCAAATTTTTGAGTGCACCTAAAGATTTTGGAGTTCGGAGTTAACTAGGGTTAGGGTTTGGTGGTAGCTAGGGTTAGGCAACAACTAGGTTTGGGTTAATTGGCGGCTATTCTAAGGTTAGGAGATAGCATATGATGGAGTGGTTTTGAGTAGTCTTTCATTTTCTCCTTTCATTGTTTTTGAGTGCACATAGAACCTTCAAGCCTTGTTAGTTGTTGCAAGCCATAGTTTTGTGATTGTAGCATTTGAAGCATACAACCTTTGTAATTTTCTTAATAGTTAATACAATTATTCCATTTCATGAACCTTGAATCTTTCATTTTTTACTTGTTTTCAAACCATTTCCAATAACTAAATGCCATATCTTTAATGATCTTGACATAGAGACATTGATGGTGGTGTGCATCATGTGGGTGGGAAGAAGTGGTGGATCTTTAGTGATTTTATCATATTAGAAATAATAATGCTTGATAATGGTGGTTAACAACTTGCGGATGGGACCTTGGTGGATCTCTACTCTAGTGATCTTGATATGAAGATCACACCAGTTGATGGAATTGTGTGACACATGTGGGTGGCACCTTGGTGGATTTCTAATGATATTCATGATATCATGTCTAAATATTAGTTGATGTTAGTGTGGAACATGTGGGTGGGAGCTTAATGATTCTCTAATGACCTTGACTACAAACATTTGTTGATGATGGTGTGCAACATGTGGGTGGGACCTTGGTGGATCTTTAATGATTTGACATGGAGAGGTTAGTGGTTCATGTGGTTTGTAACATGTGGGTGGTACCTACAACTAGTGGATCTTTACTAATGATCTTTACATAAAAACACTAGTTGATAATTGTGTGCAATGTGTGGGTGAGACCTTCTTGGATCTCTAATGATTTTTGTGACATGGAAATATTGGTTGGTGGTGTGCAACATGTGGGTGGGACCTTGGTGGATTTCTAGTGACCTTGATTGCATAAAGTTGACATTAATTGGTGGTGGTGCATGTGCAAGTAGTTGACCATGTGTAGTATGAATGGGACATGTAAGGTGATCCATATGATTCTTTTGATGAAGAATGGGTGGCTGGTAGATGTGGATTAAATCCTTGCAAACCTATTCCACATTTACTATAACAACATATTTGCATTATAATATGCACATATTCACAATTCCTGCATTGATTCTACATACACATGCCTCTATAGTTCATTAAAACACCATATTCAAGGTTATTTCATATAACTAGAATATGTATTTCAAAATAAAATGTAGAAAGTGTAGAAAAAAAATTACACTTCATACAACAATATGAATATGAAAATCATTATAGAAGTTTGTATTTTTTTTGTTTACTAAAAATTTCAATTGAAAATTACTACCAAAAAAATCCCATGTTCTATTGAAATGAAATCAAAATAGCAAAATTACATATGTGGTATTTCAAAAAACATAACCTATAGTTTTGGTACAATTTCTAAATCTATCTTTTCTCCCAAAATTGTGTATTTCAAAATGAAAATCCTTTTCCCAAAACTTCCCTTTTTGGGCAATCCCAAATCACCATCAACATGATTCAAAATTAAACAAAAATTCAAAATTTAAAACCTATAATGTTCAATGACCAATCCCTATCCTTAATGTTTTATTCATCTTAAACAATGTAATCAGCCTACCCCCTTAACATTACCCCTTTTGTACTTTGGATTCTATCCCCAAAATCCTTGTGAAATGATAGAAAAAAAACTAAAATCACTATGCAACCTTTTAAACTTTTGGTTATTCAACTATAGTTTCTATAGTCTCAACTTGTATAACAAACAATGGTTTCGTACCCACCTTTGAATTTGTAGTTCTGATTGCCTCCTCCACTAACTCAATTTGTGGTTTTACTTCTAGGGATTGCATCTTTGATTGCTCTACCTTTGGTTCTGGAGTAGTTTCCACTTGTGCTTGTTCCTAAGGTATTTGTGGTTTTTTTTGTTCTTGGCACCCTTTTCTGAGTTCCTTTGGTTCTTCAATCTGTACTTCTTTTACTTGAGTTGTCCCATTGGGCCCTACTTCAGCCTCTTCATCTTGGCTTGATGTCTTTGTACTTGTTGGACTCCCACATATAAACTCTAGAATTTTTTTATGATATACCTCCAACTTGTACCTAAGGATCCTCCCATTAGCTTTATGTTGGGCTAGACTCTTCTCCAATTCTTTTGCAAAATACTCCTCTACAACTTTTCACCATTCCTTAAATTCTACATTAAAATCTTTCATCTTGTTTTTTGTCCTCATCAGAATATAATATTGCTACATCTGTTCATAATCCTCCAACCTTTTTAACACTAACTAGGTTTTATCTCTTCCTCTACTCATTTATAATCTCCAACTATGCTTGTAGTTGCTGTAGATTCCTTTTATATTATTTATTTGACTCTAACAACTTTCTTTTTTTGGCCTTTGTTACCCTTCTTATGAGTTCTTTGGAATTTTGCAAAGAAACACTCTTCAAATTCACTAATTCCAAATATGTTAGAACATTATCCTTCTCCTTCTTTTCTTTAATCAATGTTTTAACCTAATTTCTCAAAGCCTCTTATAGCTTAGCTAAATCTTCTACACGCACTTCTTCCATAAACTTTGGTGTACTTGTCTGTGTCATAGGATTTTTGGATCTTTCTGTAAAAGATCCCAACTCCTATACTAATCTACTCCCTTACCCAAACTCAAATGATTACCCCTTTGCAGATCTTGGTCTATTAACTAGTACTTATAGTTCTAGTGGTTTGAATATTATAACAAAAGTTTGTGTTTCCACTCTTTTCGTTTGCAATCTAGTAACCTATAGACTTGCTTGTGTCTACTATTGTCATTGTTGTTGTTGTTGGTGTTGCAAATATTGTTATAAATGTTGGAAATGTTGTGGACTTTCACGCTTGTCCATCCAATCTTCATAGATGTTTCCATCTGTCTATGGATGTTCCTCAACTTTTGGAATCCCAATATCATGCACTCTTTTGACCTTTTGCGTTGTTCCTACACAAAAGAGATAATGATAGTACCTACACATTCTACCTACCTATTGGTACCAATGTTAGCATTATAGATGGTGCCATTCTCCCCCTCATCATCTTCTAAGCTCGTACCTCTATGCCTTCATGTTCTTTCTTAACTCCTAATCCTCAAGCTCTATTTTTCCTTTTGAGAACATTTCTTGGAGATTTTGCTATGACCTTCCTTCTATTCTCTAATGCTACCTACATATCCTCTCTAGTTCTCTTGACCTTGGCCTATGGTTTCTATGGATTCTCCTTTTGGTTAACAAACAGACTTAAAGATTTTTTCCAATATTAGGGTTAATTAATTGGTGTCCTTTTTGTCCCCCTTATTATCCTTAACATACTTATACCACCAATCCAATTCACTACACAAACTATTGTATATAATTTGTGCCCAATCCACCTTCCTCCCCTTTTCTGTTCTCATTAATGTGATGGCATTTTTATTACTAAAATATGTCACTTTCTCTCTTTGATAAATCATAGATATGATCGTAGGGCATCTAATAGAGTATGGCAAACCTAAACTCTTTGCATTCCATTGATCTCTTGTAGAATTTGTGGGTTCAATTTTACAATTTTGTAATGTCTACATTGCCACTACCTTATTAACTTGCCCTTTTGGGTCTTCTATATACCCTTTTGCACAAACTCCAAAAACATCTGTAATCAGCTATTTGTTAATGACATACACATTGTCCTAATATCCAAAATAAATATTTGTGCCCTTGATAACAAATGTGTTAAAAAGTTCCAGCATAATATTTAACATCGGTGCCTCCTAGTTCATTAGGAACAAACTGACAAGTCCTACCTTAGACGCCCATTTTTCCTCTTCACTAATGTCCTTCCAATTCTCCATCCTCTCAACATGCTTATCATAGTTTTGCTTCATCTATATCCACATAAATTGGTCAAGATTTAAAATGTGATTACATTTGTTTAGAAATGTGGTTCTATCCATGATGGTTGCACATCTTTTTACCTTTGTAGAACTTGGCACACTCATATTCATCTCCATCGCATTTTATTACACTTTTGTTGACAATTGCACTTTTGCGAATGGCTGCATTCCTACCTTAAATACTTCTTCTTCCTCTACATCCTTTTGTGTTACTTGTGCTTCAACAGATTGTTGTTCCACACCTTTGTCTTTCTTCAAATTTTCAATGTTCATTGGATCCACTGAAATAACTCTTGGTCCTACTTGCACATTTGAACTCCAACCTTTTTTGCATTTGCACAAAACCTCAACTACAGATGTTCTAATTTTGTATATATCTTGAATTATCATGTGCATAAATTACATTTTCTCATTGTACACTTTGCCTTCTTCACACTATGAGGATGATGGTGAATGTGGTGGTGACCTTACTACAAATGGTTGAATGTTCAACACTCTTGAACTTTTTGTTTTTTTCAACTTTTATTTTGCTTCTTCCTTTTTCAACAGTTTTGTTTTTTCTTCCTATCTTTGTCTGTGCTCATTCTTTTACATTTCATTCTCCCTTATTACTGTTTGTAATTTCTTAATTGTTAACAAATAGGAGATTTACTCAAGTGCAAACATAAATCTTTATTGAAAGGAAACTACAACATGATGCTCACAACATGAAACATAACATCAAGAGCTCCTCAAGGTTCTTGTCACATGAAATACATAAACTTGTGCAATGAAGAAAAGAGAACCAAACCATCAACACCAAGGTATTTAACTAAAAGACCAAACCACAAATAACCAAACTAATATAAGTAAATAAAGTAATTCAACCTTATGAAAGTAACCTAATTACTTTCCTATTCTAGTAACAAATGAAACCTAACTAGTTGAGCTTGAATTCTCAACACTCCCCCCCTCAAGCTCAAATCCATTTCTAATACACTAACCATTTTTTTAAACCTCCTTAGCTTGTTTGCACCTAAAGCCTAAAGCCTTTGTGAAAATGTTAGCAACTTGATTTTCAGTATTGACATGCATAAGGTTAATTTCTTTTGTTAGAACTTTTTCTCTAATAAAATGGTAGTGCACTTCAATGTGCTTTGTTTTAACATGATAGATCGAGTTGTTAGCAAGTAGTATGCTACTAATGTTATCACAATAAATGAGAATAAGAGCATCCACTGATTGTCCCAAATTTGATAGTAGTTTTTGGAACCAAACTATTTCACATGCAATAATTGTTGCGCCTCTATATTTTGCCTCCATGCTTGATAATGCAACTGTTCATTGTTTCTTATTGCTCCAACTAACAACACCACTTCCAAAAGAAAACATGAAACCCTTGGTTGTTCTTCTATGTGAAACATTACCAACCCAATCAGCATTTGTGTATTCATGTACTTGTAATTGGCTTTTGGCTTCATAATAAATTCCACACTGCAAAATATGTTTTATGTACTTCAATATGCACCTCATTGCATCCAAATGTGGCTTTCGTGGTCTTTGCATGAATTGATTTACCACTCCAACTACATAATTCAAATTTGGCCTTATGATGGTCATGTAAATCAAACTCCCCACTATGCGTCTGTACATAGTGGTATCCTCCATAAGGTCTCCTTCATTTGCATTTAACTTCATATTTTGTTCCAATGGAATTGAAATGGGTTTATAATTCGTCATCCCATATTCGGATAATTTGTTCAAGGCATATTGCCTTTGTAGTAACCATATCCTTTTAGGGGATTGGATTTCTTCAATGTCGAGGAAGTAATGCAACTTTCCCAAATCTTTCATCTCAAATTTTTGCTTCAAAAGCTTCTTCAAATCAGAGATCTTTGCATCACTATTTCCTGTGATAATCAAATCATCAACATAGATGACTATGATTACAATCCCATGATCTATCTTTTTCACATATAATGAAAAATCTGCATTGGATGTTTGAAATCCACTTGTGACAAGATACTGACCTATCTTGTCTGACCAAGCTCTAGGTGTTTGCTTGAAGCCATATAAAGTTTTCTTCAACCTATAAACCAAATTGGGACGTGTTTGGTCCATATAACTTGGTGGTTGTTCCATGTACATTTCTTTCTTGTAAATCTCCATGAAGAAAAGCATTTTTTACATCCATTTGATGTAAAGACCATCCTTTTGTTATTGCCATAGCAATGATTATTCTTACAGTTATCATTTTAGCAACTAGATTATAAGTTTCCTCATAATCTATGCCATAAGTTTGGGCATAACCTTTGGCAACCAATTTTGCTTTGTATCTGCTCATAGATCCATTTACATTGTGTTTGACTTTGTACACCCATTTGCACCCAATTGATTTTTTGTCCTTTGGTAAAGTTACCAATTCCCAAGTAGCATTCGCATCTAAAGCCACCATCTTTTCATCCATGGCATTGTCCCACTTAAGGTTTCCAACCGCTTGTTCAAAACAAGTGGGTTCAACCTCCTGTATAACTTTCACCATGTATGCGTAATGATGAGCTACAAAGCCATCATATGTGAGTCTTTGTACAAGTACTTGATTCGTGTGGATTTTTGTACTCCATTGTTGTTGTCAAGTGTTTTAAAGGCTTTCTTGGCCATCCAAGCTCCAAGAATAGTAACTGAAATGATTATTGATTCTTCACCCACACTCTTATCTGAATCACTTGATTCATCATCTACATGAAAATTTTTAAATGATGTTGAAAATTAATTTATACAATGTTTGAAAATCTTAATTTTCCTTTCCATGGAATGTTACTAGACCCACTAATTGAAGACTCTTGTGGTCCACTAATTAATTGTGATTCTTGTTCCACATTTGATGAAACGTCACCATTTTTAGCCTCTCCATCTTTTGCTATCTTTAGTTGTGAGTACCAACTAATCATCACATCAAACACAACATCTCTACTCACTTATAATTTTCGAGTGGAAGGATTGAAACATCTATATCCCTTTTGTTTTGAGAAATATCCAATGAAAATACACTTCTCAGCTTTTGGGTTTAATTTTGATCTCTTCTTGTCAGGAACATGCACGTATGCGATTTAACCAAACACTTTGAAGTGTGAGACATCGAGTTTCTTGTTTTTGAATTTTTCTTCAGGTGTCATGCCATGAACTGTCACTATGGGTGTTTGATTCATGATATAGACTACAGTTGCTATTGCTTTAGCCCAAAAGTAATTTGGCAAATTCTTCTCATTCAACATGGCATGTGTTATTTCTGCAATGTGCCTGTTTTTCCTTTCAATAATTCCATTATGTTGTGGGGAATAATTACATGAATATTTCCTTTGAATTCCATGCTCCTTCAAGTACTCATTGAATTCATTTGAAAAATACTCTCCCCTTCCATCGGACCTTAAGCGTTTGATGTTCACACCCTTCTCTTTCTTCACCATTGCTTTGAAATTCAAAAAATGTTGAAACACTTCACCTTTGTGTTTCATGAAATAGACCCACACCTTCCTTGTGTGGTCATCAATGAAACTCACAAAGTACTTGCATCCTCTAATGGATTCTGTCTTCATGGTCCACACATTTGAGTGGATCATTTCCAAAGGTTTGGAACTTACATGAGTTGTTTGAGCTGGGAATGGATGCCTAACTTGCTTCCCCAATTGGCATACTTCACAAACTTTTGACATCACCTCTTCTATTCCAGACATTGGAGATTAACATGGCCAACCCGCTTGTGCCAAATTCTAATGTCTCTAGCTCCTTTTCCATGTGTGAATAACATGAAATTCACCTCAGGCATGATCACATCCAAGGTGAACATTCATCCATTCCTTTCCCCTTTTGCAATTAATTTGCCTTGGTTCTTCATGTCTTTCACAAAACATCCATTTGGGTTGAATGTCACCTATAAACCTTGTTCCACCATTTGGCCTACGGAGACTAATTTTTTTGTTTTGGTTGGAACATGAAGTACATTTTTCAAGTATTTTGTTTTTCCATCTTGCATGGACAATGGCACCTTGTCAATTTGTGTGATGGGATGTGTAGCATCACCACTAGTTTCCACAAACCCTAGTGTCTTCAAATCCTTTGCGTCTTTAAACCATTCTCCATGACTAGTCATGTGGTCTAAAGTTCTAAAATCCACATACTAGACATTGTTGTTTGATACACCTCCTATCATTGAATTTGATATTTGCTACATCACAAACAATTGCTCATCACCTTGATTGCTAGTTGATGCATAGTTCCCTTGTTGCAGCTTTCCATTTCGTGCATCATGCTCCTTTTGATAACAGTTCTTTACCATGTGCTTAGGTTTTCCATAGTAGTAGCAATTTGAATCGATATTTGGTTGTTAACCTCGATGACTTCCACCACGACCTCCACGACTTCCTCGACTTCCTATTCCTCCAAAGTTTCCTTGTTCACCTCCATGAGCGTGACCTTCATGTTGATGATGTCCACCATGCGAACTTTTGTGTTGACTTCGAAATGAGGTTTTACCACCTCCACCTCTACCTCTATTAATATTTGAGTAGAAAGCACTTTCTTGTGATCCTCCATTGGATGAAGTATCAATAATTCTCATCTCTTCACTTATAAGCAATGTTATTAAGTCTTGGAAATTGGGAAATGTTTCTCAAATTGCAATTGAAGTATGAAATTGGCTATAGTATTTTCCAAGTCCATTCAAAGTGACAACCGTTAGATCTTCATCATCTACATGGGCTCCTATAGATGTAAAAACATGTGCAAGGTTTTTCACCTTTATAGAATAGTCACTGATGTTCATCTTGTTTTTCTGTAAATTATGCAACTCTTGTTTAAGCTGCATTTTGTGGGCTTGTGTATTAATGTTATACATCTTCACCAATGTATCCCAAGCTTGCTTGGGTGATTTTGCATCTTAAATATGCACAATCATGGAATTAAACACACTCACAAAAAACCAATACAAGACTTTCCTTGCTTTTTCATGCCAAGTTTTATTAACTTGAATTTGTTATTGTGTGGGGTTTTCTGGGAGAGGAGGTTTTTTCTCATCACCAATTATGAATTCCTAGGAGCCTTTCCCCATCAAGAAATTCATAATCATAAATTTCCACACTTGG
>Ga0116227_10002557_pt1 | contig 41139 bp, 31 predicted proteins | sample S1TSphgellanicum_FD_89693 | JGI IMG/M metagenome (GOLD analysis project Ga0116227, IMG submission 89693) | Host-associated microbial communities from peat moss isolated from Minnesota, USA - S1T2_Fb - Sphagnum magellanicum MG | ecosystem: Host-associated > Plants > Peat moss > Unclassified... | reverse complement strand
TTTTTTCAATTAAAAACCCAAAAAATTTATATTTTAAATTTTTGTTCTTAAAATTTTTTCCAAAAAAATTTTTTTATAAAAATAACCCCCCCCCCCCCCCCCTTTTTTTTCAATCAAAACAAGGACAACATGTGGGAAACAAATATTACATCTTAATTTTTGAACAAGGTCACCATTTGGAATATTGTCCCCATTGTTCAAAACAAAGAAAGCCCATGGAACATATTTGCAACTATAAGTAGTCCAAAACTTGGCTTATTAGTGTATAATCAACAAAGACGTTATTCAATCTTGCTCCCTCATAGCAAAATTTTGGGTATTCATACCAACACCCTTAGATGGGGATGATGTTCCCCTAAATGGAGGACTACATGGACTAACTCAAACCAAACGCACATCATCTTCATCTACATGAAAGGGCAATGAGGCTAAGGTGTCCAATCATGTGTAATGTTATTATTTTCTTGCCATTGCTTAATCCCTAAACATTTTAAAAGAAGGGACTCAAAATTATAATCACACTTTAGGTTCTATCGTTTTGTCCTCACACAATCCAAATAAAAATGTGCAAGTTGAAAAAAATGAAGAAAATTCACTTGAATCTTTGGAGTTTTTATTTATTGAAGTTTGAATGAATTGTTGTTAGAATGGGAAAAATATTGTTGTTACTGAAAACTTAAAACTATTGCAATTGTCAAAGATTATCTTTTAAAGTTGTTGTTGTTGGAGATTATTTGTGAGAACTTTTATTATTGGAGTGGAGAAATAATTATTTTTTGTTGGAAACAAAAAATTGTTGTTGAAATTATTGCTGAAACTATTGTTTAAGCTACTATTGTTGGAGTTATTATTACAACTACTAAAATTATTACTATTAAGGGTGAAAGCATGGTAAAGTATACTAAAAAATAGTTATTTCCAAGGCAATAAAAAAATGGACCAGTTTTTGACACAAGTAAAAGAAAATAGATTGAAAATAATTGAAAATAACATAATAAAAGCATGATGTTTTTCTTTGAATTTATAATGAGGTGATTACAAAATTTGAAAAACTTTGGCACAATAAAAATAAATAACAAGTATGTTTGAAAATTAATAGTCAAATTGAATTTAAACCTATTTTTTCATTAGAATTTTAATGTATTCTAATATAATATCTAAACTTTGAAAACTTACAAGTACATTTTAAAGCTACATCGTGTTGAAAATGGAGAATATTCATTAATCCATCTACTTTCACCTACTTGTACAAGTTTAGACACTTATATATATATATATATATAGTTATTTTTTAAAAGTCTACTTGAATGCATATTAGATATGTGATTAATCAACATCATTGTGATAAAATTAAATATTATCTTGATTTTGATCATTGAATCAAAAAACATTTCTACTTTCAATACATTAAAACTTGTTTATGGCTACTTGTTTCATTTTGTGATAAGGAGCAAAAATTCTCTACTTTACCTTGCCAACACCTTTAAAGATGTTGTTATTGCAACTGAAGTTGTTAATATTGCAAGTGTTAGTACTATAATTAGAATTGATGTTACAACTATTGAAGTTGTTACAATTGTAAGTTCTGCTGCTATAGTTGGAGTTGTTGTTACAATTACTAAAATTGTTACTATTGTAAGTGTTGTTGTTGTAGTTGGAATTGTTATTGCAAGTGTTGTTATGTTTGAAAATGTTATTGAAATTGTTACTATTATAGGTGCTACTATTGTATCTAGAGTTGGTGTTGAAGTTGTTGTTGATGTTGATGTGAAGTTATTGTTGTTAAAGCAATTATTGTTACTATTACTATTGTTGTTGCACTCCCACCCCTGCAAACAAAAAAGGGAACACAACTCTATGACTTAAAAAACACATGAAAGGCACACATAAAAACACAAGACACATAGACACAAACAAAACATGGACACAAAAAGAGCACAAACAAGGGGCGGAAATGCTCGCTTGAAGCTTGAACTTGAAAAAACTTGAATAATGGCACTCCTATTGCAACCATCATGTTCCCACCCTTACCAAAAAAAAAAACAACAAAAAGGGAGCAAAAGTCTAGGGGCCCAAAAAAATGTAAAAGTATGCATAGAAACACAAGATTACACACATAGACATGAGAATAACATGGACACAAGAAGACAACAGACATAAAACGAAGGTGTCCATTTGAAGCCCGAACTTGAAGAAGCTTCGGTGATGGTGATCATGCTTCAACCACCACATCCCCACCCTTGCAAATAGGAAAGAAGAGAAAGGGAGCAAAATTATGGGGTCCCAAAAAACACATAATGGTGTGCACAAAAACACAAGATTACACACACATAGACATGGGAAGAATGTGGACACAAGAAGAACATAGCCAGTGAATAGAAATGTTCACTTAAAGCTTGAGCTTGAAGAACATGTTCCCACCCCTACAAACAAGAAAGAAGAAAAGGGGAACAAGATGACATTGATACACATAACACACTAACAACGGAAAAAAAAGTGGGGAGCAAACCATGAGGGGGGACCGAGAGTGAACCCTCTTGCTCATTTGAAGCCAAGCTTGAAAAGCTTTGATGTTATACCAATATTTACCTATCTTTATTTGAAACCTTTAAATATCTATATGTATATATGTTTTATATTTACATTTATACCTTGGAGAAAGAAGATTAGAAATGTGGGTACTTAACAATGTCAAATCTTGGGGGAAGGAGATAAATATAGGTATTAAAAAAAATTGTATAATTAAGTGGTGGGCTTTTAAATTATCTTTAAAGATGGAAATACAAATGCAACCTAGAAAGATAGGCAATGGTAGGAAAAAATAGTTGGGAAATTTGCAAAATCAACATGTTTTAAAAAAGCTTTAGGAGTTGAAAAGGATAGGGACACTACTAACAATCATGAGGAGTGCCAAAGAAAATAAAAAATCTTCATGTAGAGTTAACAAACATCTACAAATGAAACTTAGTTTTTCATGTTTTTATGTCAAAATTTGTATTAATGTTGCAAGTCTTTAATTGTTATTAAGTTTTGTTCTAACTTAGTTTTTCTAGTTTGTTTTTAGTATAGTAGACTTCTAGTTTGGTTCTTCTTAGTGTGGTTACATTTGTGCCAAGTCCTACATAATTAACAATGGTTATGTTATGGCAAGAAGCATTTAGTGTCAAGCAAGTGAATTCTTTTTGTGCGCAAATTTTCCTTTCATTTGTCACAAACATTTTTTGTGCAAGAGTTTTATTATTGATTTGTCTCAAGTAAAATGTGATGACTTGCATCCATTGTGTCATGTTATTTTCAAATCTTGTTGTTGAACACCTTAATAAAGGAAGTTGAACATGAGAAATTTTTTGGTTTTCAACACTTCGTTTTCAATGTAGGGATTTGTGATTTGGTAAATGTAATTGCATGATCTATTATACTCTTTCATTTCATCACACAAAAAAAATTGAACGATTTTTTTTCAATTTTTAGTTGTCCCTCTTGATAAGTGTTGTAACATTTTATTCAAAAATCATTGTGTTTGGCTATTTTTTGAACTCAAGTATGAGCTTTATAGGAGTTAGGGATATGAATATTTGTGTTGATGCAGCATGTCTACCAACAAAAATTCAACTTGGGACAACATTTTTCACTATCACCATCCCCCCATCTTGATCCAAATGTCAATTTTAATGAAACCAAAGAAATTTTTGGTTAGTCTTTTGGAGGTGAAAAACAAGAATTTGAATTTCTTTCTTGGTTTCAATCAAGAAAGGTTCATTGGTATCAATGTTGTATCCTGTTTCCTCAATGTGTTAAAGTTTTTATTGTCTAATTAAAGAATTCAAGTAATGGAAAAAAAATTGGAACACATAATTGAATCCGATAAGGGAAGAGTTTCTTGTAGTATTTCAATGAAAAAATTAGTGAAGAAATAGATCAAAATTAAAGGTACAAATAAATTCAAAGGAGCCAATGAAAGTACTTAAAAAAAAAATTGTAAGTTTTTTTTTAATCCTTTTCATTTTGTCATATGAAGGAATTTTTGAATGAAATCTTTTGCAAATTGTTATTAAAAATACATTTAGTTGCTTCAATATATCACATGTTTATGTTAGTCATTGTTGAATAAATATGAATTTTGCAAAAATACGTAAGTTTTTCCAAATTCTGTTAATTTTTTTTGAACTTTTATTTGTAATTTCAAATCAAACAAAAATATGGCATAATCTACTTTAGGTTGTAGTTTTTTCATATCAAGGTGAAAACACAATCAAATACACACTTCATGATGCTTGTAAAGAAAAATGTAAACTAACCATAAACTAAGCCTTCATGTATTAAATTTATAAATATTATTTATTTAAATGATCAATATGAACATGTCTTTTAAATTTATGGAAATGGTTTTGAAGAATCATGTGTTTAAAATATGTTTAAGTAGATTTTTCCAAAATCCAAATAGTTTTTTATTTATTTTGCAAGTTGTTTAAATTCAATTTTTTAAAAAAAAGTAAATGAACTATTAGACTTTTCTACTTTTTTGGTTAATGCTACTTAAAATTTACTTATGCATTTTCAACTTCAAGATAATAATAATAATATATCAATTTTCCAATGTAAAAGTTTTTTAAAATTATAATTCCACTAATCAATTTCAAAAATACTTTTGACCTAATTTTAGTACATTAAAAAAATTCAAACTTTGTATACAACATATCATAAATTCAATATTTAACACCACAATGAAAAGTTTTTGACTCTACTTTCTTACATTTATGTATAAACATATGACTTCAACTTCTTGGATTACTTTTTGTGTATACTTGATTGTGTTTTCACCCATCATAAACTACAACTTTGTTTTATATATGTCATGTACATTACACCCCATTTACATGTTATAAAATATTCTTAACATTTTGAAACATACTTTGAATTACTAAAATTTTCAAATTTTATAACTTTTAAATTGTGAATGCCTTTTTAGTGTGTTTAGTAATTTTTGACCACCCAAAAAAATGTAAAAAGGATTTTATTTTGAAAATTAAGAAGCATTTTATAAAATAAATGTATCTAATGCTACACCTACCTAACTTTAATGGTCCTTTGCTCCAAAAAAATCCTCAAATTGGGCCCATTAGTAATTCAATTTATATTCCAAGTTAGTTTCCAAATTAAAAACAAATTCCCACAATTAGTGTCAAGGATAGACTAGATACCTTTGATGGTGGACAAGGTTATGTGAACATTATGCAACATAGCCCATTGTAAATTAGCAAAGTGTTAGAACATAGTCTAAATCATCCAAAAACACCTAATGTTTCAATAAACATTATGTGAGGGAGAAGGAAAATGAAGGTCTCAAATGATACATTTAGTTCTTAGCCCACAAGTGACACAAAAGCTAAGAAAACAAATTGTTTTACAAAGTTTACATAACAAATAACCATGCTTTGTGTTTGTGGATGCAGTTTATGCATATATTGCAATGAATTACCTTTTTTATTAATACATTTATTTAGAGCTTGTAAATGTTGGAGCTAATCCAAAAATGTTAATATTGGATATGCTTGGGGGGTTTTTTTACAACAACAATCGCAAGAATAAATTGTCTTGGAGGTACATAGTGTATTAAACCTAGCAATGTGGTGCATTGTCGGTGGAAATTTCTTTTAATATCTGATGTGTTAATCATTCGGTGCTCCAAATTTTACTTGTAATAGTAAATTTCACATACAAGGTTCTATATACATTTTGTTTGTACCACTTGGCCTTTCACCTTTGATGTTTGCTTGCTGTTATGTTGATAACTTTTCCATTGCAATAGTGCACAAATTTCTATATGTTTTTGTTAGAACTTACTAGAGTTTGATATGTCCCTTGGAAGGCCTAAGAAACAAAAGAACATGTATTAATGTTTTGGATGGTTCACAAGAACCACCTTGTAGTGGTGAAGGACATGTTATTGAAACTATTCACTTGTTTACAATGCTTATTGTGGACATATCTCTTGTGAATTTAGGTTAATTATTGATCATTACCATTTTGGAATATAATTTTCCATATTTAACATGTATTTAGTTAATTTTAGACTTTTAAAATTTTGGTTGTTAGGATCAAGTTTTTTTATTGAATTTGAAGCAAAACATTGAAAACATCTATTTGTTGTTTCATCCAGTGAGAGAAATCATTATTAATATTTATTATTGCATCATATGGTGGCGACCAAATCAAAGTTTCTCTCCAAATTTTCAATCTTTAAAATGGTCATTTGTTAATTTTAAACTTTTCAAAAGTCTGGAATTAATTAAATACATGGCTTTTTTCATGTGTCCAAGTTACAATAATATTGTATGCAACTTCATATGCACTATGAGAATATTTGAAAAATTATTCAAACAAGTGAAGTTAACATCTTTATATTTCCAAATTTGAAATTATTACTCCAAAATCATCAATATTCAACCTAAGGTGGACTTTATTTGATTGAATACGAATCCAACTAAATTTGATTTCAATTGAATTTAAATGTATTTCATGTATCCATTCAATGTATTTGAATCAAATTAATTTTTTCGAATTAAATTGAATTGAATCTAAATTTAATTTAATTTAATTCAAGTTGCATGTGATGTTATTCAATATTTTCATTTGAATGGAACTTAATTTTCACAAAATTAATTCAGTTTTTTATCAATTGATTGTCATTGGTGGTGGGTATTAGCTTTGAGCCTTCAAGTGTGGTTAAAGCTTATAAGTGCAACATTGCCAAAATGTGAAGTTGAATTGATTTACCATTTAATCTTAGGCCTTTTATTTTCAAAGTGCTTTCATGTTAGGCCTTTTATTTTCAAAGTGTTTTCATGTTAGGCTTTTTATTTTGAGAGTGCTTTCACCTTGGGGTTTTATTTTAATAAAAAATTCACATTATCATTCACATTTTTAGGTGTCACAAATTCTTAAAAAATGAGTTTTGGAACTAATTTAATCTAATGAGAGTTTTTCAAAACTTGAATATATGTGATGGAAAATAACTATATTGTGTAGTGTAGAACCCAAGAGTGGGAGGCATTCCCAAATAAGGGGCTTAGGACAAAGTAGTTCTTGAGTCCAAGAACCTCACCTCATGGGTGTTAGCACATTTTTCCACCATGGGCTTGTTATGATAGAATTTGTTGTAAGAACTCTTTTCCATTATCTATTTTTTCACCAAATTGAGCTTTTGAATCATCTCACAACATTTAGGGCTTCACATTGATCAAATGTAGGAATTGTGAGGATTGTGAATTAAACTATGAATTTACCAAAAAAACGACATTTTTCAACTTTTATTTATTTATTGGAACCTATGTGTAACTAAAAGGTCACTAGAAAGTAGATAGAACTATTAATCTATTAACATTCATTTGTTTATACATTTTTTAGCCTATGATTATAATTATGTAATGGAAAGCAATTGGATGAACCAAAGGCTCACATGACTTTTCATTCAATTATCGTGATCACATTAACCCAATGGAAAAAAAACTTTTATTCATCCTAAAGGATGGGATGAATGTTATTGTGTATCTAAACATTATGTAGATAAAGAATTTTATTATTTTGTATTATTTTTCAACTAGTGCACATAGTTCAAGTTAGAGATTATGTAATATTAATTATGCATATCCACTAAAATAAAACAAAATAAAATAATTTCCCTAAATTCTAGGGGCAAGCTTACATGTGATGAACCTTTTGAGGTCGTCACTTGATCGAGGTCCCGATAGGCCCCCCCCGGGAGTTCTGTCGAGAACTTTCGAGGTCTCGATAGGCCCCCGGGGGGATTTCTGTCGGGAGCTTTCGAGGTCCCGAAACTGCGAGCAAGAGTAAGGGTTTGCAGGGAAGGAGGGAGAGAGAAGAGAGAGAGAGTGTGTGTGCGCGCGGTGGCGGCAAAATCGGTGCAGACGTTGCGGATTTCGAATGCAAGCAATCGCTATGAATTTGGATGCTTCGACTGCTGATAAGGTATGATAACATTCTCTGTTGCTGCTGGTCTCTGTGAATTCAGTATCTTCTTTACAACATTTCGGAAGAAATTATAACATTCTCGGACTGTGGAATCATGCCTTTTGTTCTGCTTTTCGGAGTAGTCAGTGTATGTTATTAGCACAGGTTTTCGTTTGCTTGAGTAGACAGGATTTCGCTGCTGTGAAGAGGAAGAAGAAATGACAGCCTTTTAGTGACAAGGGCTCTCTTTTTTTGGCCCCTTCCTTTTAAAGATTGCAAATTTTCAAATATTTGCCTTGCCCCCTGCAATCGCTGTATCATTTGCTACATTCCGTGGCTTGAATGCCTTTTCTTGAAGTGTTGCTGGATCATGAATCTGTCGGAAGTTGCACTTCGTGATCTCTTTCATGGAGCTACTATTATTGAGAAGGTTGAGGTACTCTTTTGCACTTTTTAACAAGAACCTGCTTTTTTGGAACTAGTATGGAATTGACGTTGATCTGTGGTTGCCTCTTGCAAGTGAGGGTTACTGTTAAGGAGGAGTCATGGCTGCATGTCTCCTGGTCTTGTAGGCCCCCAAAACTTTGTGTTTTGTCTGTTTCATCCTGTGGCAAAGGGTGATGGAACGGCATTTGAACCAGATGTTCAGCCTCAGTGCTGCAGGGCTACCTTCAAGCGTACTTTTGAGTTTTATGTCGTCCGGTTCTGAAGAGACAACGAGCAGCAGAAAGTCCATAAGTCTTTGGTCTTCAGAAAAAAAACATCTTTGTGACAGTTCATTTCTGATGTGGCTGCATGCTTCTCTGTATATGATTGAAACTCCATATCGTGGATTGTCTTGAAATTCATCAATTCACATCCTGTTGTCACATATAGATGTTGTATACCTCTAGAAGTTTCTGACCTTGAGACTTGAGACTTTTCCTCCCCTTGTTGCTCACAGTGGTGTACTTTCTATCAAGTCAGAAGGTAGGTGCATCTTGCACCATGTCTGGTCATATGCAAATGTGCAAATTTCTCAGAGCCCTGCTTTTGAAGAAAATGATCATGTGGAGCAAAATCTTGTGTTGGAAATGAACTAGCAGATGGAGGAAGATGATGGATTTCAGCCTCTCTTTGATTACAGCAAGGTGTATGATTCTCCACCAAAATTTCAGGAAGGTAAGTATCATGCCCTGCAATTGCCTGTCATGTCTTTGTCCATGACAGATGAGAAGTTGTATGTTTTTGGTTGGAACTCTCATGCTAGATGTGGCTGTTCAATTTTCAGACTTGCACTTTGACTGGGAGTTTGTTCTGTTAATTCTCCTCAATTTCTTTTTCCCCTGTGCATAATGGAGCAGATGACAGTGATGAAGAAGAGGTTATTGTCACAACACAACAAAGATATGGTGCAACCAAACGCTGTGCTGGTAACATGCTCACTAAGGTGGATTCCAACACCTCTTGCCGACAAACATGTAATGTGAATTGTGCTGCTGTACATGAAATCTGTGGCACTTTACTTTCTCATTTTCCTGTTGAAGTCTCTGTGAGACTTTCTCAGGGACTCAACATCATCCCATTTTCATGCAGTTGGAGATGTTGGGTTCATTCAGTGCTGTTGACTTGTTGCACTTCCAATGAAGATTGTACAGGTAACAAGGATAGAAAAACCAGTGGTGAAAGAAGTGCCAAAGAGTGAGGACAGCAATGATGATGACTGGCTTCCCTCACCCCCCAAGCTGGCAAAGGTGGTAGGATTGTTTTCTGGAGACTCCACATTACAGCAGTTGAGGTGAGATTTTTGTTGAAGATTCTCATATCCTCTCAACTTTTGTTTTAAAGTGTTTTACTTCCCATTACAATTCCTTCTCTTGAGCCATCTACTGTTTGCCAATAGGATGGTCACATTTGATTGCCATTTGTCTTCTATTTTGCACAATTTTCTCATAGCGTGGCATATGCTTAACCATGGGCAGAAAGTGGATGCCTAGGGGTGAGATTTACAAGACAGACGAGTCTCCTTTTTTGGGATACTGTGATTAGTTAGAAGTAAGAAATAGGTGGGGTTAAGCAACGATCATGGCTCCCATCTTGAATTACAAGTGGGCTTGAAATCTCCATTCCAAGTTAGTGTTCCAAGATATATTTCAACTCAAAGGAGAATAATGTACCCAGCAGAATGGCCCAGAGCTGGGATATTGCTCCAGGTTTCATCTGACACAAATTTCATGGTGTTGTGTGTCTTTGAACAGGCAAAAAAGGGCTGAGTTAATTTTGTTGGAGACTGAAGCATCAGGAGCAGTGAGGTGTGTGGAGGAGTCTGGAAGGTTGGAAGCACAGATCAGACATCAGCAAGCACCCACTGCTGTGAAGAAAACAGAAAGTCTAAACCATGTGGAGAAGGTTGCTGATCCGCATGTAGCTGTAGGGAAGGAGAAAATCGTGCTGAGGGTACAGAATAAGAGTGGATCCATTTTCCCTCTTCGAATATATCTGGTTGGTAATCTGTTGAGCACCACTTTTTTATCTATAGCAAAGTGAATGAAGTTTTCATGATGCAAGTATGTGTGTGAATGATATAGCATCAAGCTGATAGCCCGAGTGGTTGGGACTCATGGCTGTCCTGCAAGTTCTGAGTTCAAGCAGCATTAGGCCATGCTAGATGATACTATAGCCAACCTAGCTATAATAGAGGTCACTGGTTCAAATGGTCACTGAAAGCCATGTGTGTACCTAGGGGTTAAACCTTGGGGAGGATTGTGCAACTGCATTGGACCCCCATTATGGCAATTCTGAAATTTTGATACATTTTGAATGAGGCAGTAGTCCTTTAGGTTGATGAAAGATGACCCACTCAGTGATACATATTGCACGAATATGTGTCTCCTCCCTTTTTCCATAGTTGAAATTCAATTTGCAGCAAGACTAGGGTTTCTTTCGGCAGGGGAAATTTAGTCATCTCCTTGATGCCTAACAATTTCTTCTTTTATGACTACAGCTGTATCTCTCAATGCATGTGCAACTCTTGAGGTGTTTGACTTGATAAGCACCAGTGGGCTAGTGAGAGGAGTTCAGAGTTAGCTGGATTGTTAGTAATTTGTTTCTTGCTTTTGGTAAAGTTCCTCTAATAACATCTGTGCAATGTGGTTTTTTTGGGGAGGGGGTGCATGGAACAGGGTGACAAGTTTGAGAGGCTTTTTACAGCATATGCAAAACACGTGGGAGCCTCATCATCTGATCAGTTCATGTTCCAGTTTGATGGAGACCAACTTCCTCCAAATAGCACACCCAAGGAACTGGGCATGGAGGATGATGATATTATTGAAGTGTATGATAGAAGTACAGGTAAACACTAAGGCATTGCCCTTCCTCCCTGGTAGTAACCTTGTGTGTTATATAGATATATAAATCACTCCCCCCAAGGTTGCAGAAGGGCAACCATTTTGTAGAATCCTCGTAATGTAGTTCCTGTTTTGCAGTGAGATTTCATGGCTGAGTCTCTTTAATCATTCTGATTTGTGGAAGCGACAAAGTTTGGTATCAGTAAAGTGAGCCAAGGCTACTTGTACTGCTTTTTATGTTGGTTGTCACAGACCTCAATTTGTATTGAACGACAAAATTGTTCAATATTCAATTACTCTTGCACTGTATGTCTAAACATTATGAAACCACCTCCATGCACCCCTACTTGTTGAGAGCTTCCCAACAGTATCAAATGCATAGTGGGCGGGGCGGTGTGATTTGGGAGATCTCAACATGACAAACAAAACAAACAAACTACCTTTCTGGATAGATAGATGTCTCTCAATCCCAGTTCCATATGGAAATAGAACCAGAAACCCAGTTCTAGGTAGCTGATTCCGATTTTGGTTCTGGTACTGAAAATCAGACTTGGTTCTAGTTTGGATCTTACTAACCAGAACCAGCGGTCTTACCCACCAAAGTGGGTACCTGGCCAACACTGGTACACATCTTCTTGTTTCTGAGACCAAGCTTGATTGATGCAAGTTGTGCACATTTTATTTTTGATGAATGCAGACTGATTAATGATGTGCATTTTTTGCTTTTTGAGACCAAGTTTGATGATGCAAGAAGTGATGCACATTTGTTGCTAGACATCAAGATTGAATTTTGCACAAACCTTTTAGTTTTTTGGGATGAAGAGTTTTTGGCCAAAGGTTTGCTACAACCTGCTGCTTCAATTGTATCCATACAAAGACTTTGAAGATGATCATTAAAATGAAATCTCACAACTGACAGCTGCCAGAGTTGCTACTTCTGCTGCTCTTGCAACAAGGAAATAGGAAGTCTTTTCATCTGTGAGCACTGCTCCTCCATCTCCCATGGATGCCGCTGCTGTTTGTTGTGTATTGCTTACTGTGAATGAATGTTGAGGAAATGGAACAGTGGTCATCTCTATCCATGAAGGAAGGTTGTTTGTTTGTTTTGTTTGTCATGTTGTTGAGATCTCCCAAACCTCTGCAGCATCGTGCCATGCTCTTTGTACTGTTGGAAAGCCCTTTGATGAGTTGGGGTGCACTGAGTTGGTTTTATAATGTTTTGACCTACAGTGGAGAAGTTATTAAATATTGAATAATTAAATTCACTGAAAATTCATTTAAATTAAAACTAAAAATGAATTTGAGCACACTCTTGGTATTGTTGGTCAAATCTCTGCTGGTGCTTTCCGAGCCAAGCAAGCATTCATTACATGCATTAGTGTAATGCCTGTGCCATTGGCCCAAGTGGAACTGGTTACCTAAGAAATTTTTCTATCCAAAACAATTTTTTTGTGATTTAATTGAAGTTTCAATGACATTTTTATTTTTATTTCAAAAATTCAATATCTCTTGCACCTTAGGTCTAAAAATTTCAAATCACTTTCATTAAATCTTTACTCATTGAGGGCTTTTCAACGATAGAAAGAGCATGCCCAAATTGCCTTATAATTTTAAAGTCTTGATCTAAAAGAACTTTCAGTGAAAAAATTGTTCAACATTCAATAACTTCTCCACCATTATAAAACCAACTGAGTGCAATGTGACTCATTAAGGTGCCTTGGTTTTGAAGGTGTGAACATGACAAACAGAACAAACAAACAACCTTCCTTCATAGATAGATGCCCTCAACTGGTGTCCGGTTATTGGGATCCAATCTGGTCTCACATGGAAGGAAGCAACATCTGGTTATAGGATTCTATCTGCTCACATATGGAAGAAAGAGGTGTTCGGCTATGGAAATAGGTCCCCCTCATGGAAGGAAGAGGTGTCAGGTTATGGGGTTTCATCCAGTCACAAATGGAAGGAAGAGGTATCCATCCAGTCATGTGATTTGATCCGGTGATGGGAAAAATGAAAACCCCTTAGGTATTCAAAACCCTGATTCTCTGGGCCTAAACCCTAGGCCTGGAACCACTAGTCTCTTCTCTCCCCTCTGTCCCCATCCATCCACCCAAACCCACCCAGCTGTTTTTTTTTGGCAAATTTTCACCATTTGGCAAAAAAAAAATCTTATTTAAAAAAAATTCTGTCAAATATTCCCTTTAATATAAAAAAATTAAAAATCACCAAATTTTCCCTTTTAAAAATCTCCAAAAATCGCTATGAATCTACACATAGTTCAAAAGTAAGTAGCCAGAATATAAAAGGATTTTTTTAATAAACTTTTATTTTCATAGCTGGACTATAGCCAGGTGTGGCTGATTCTCCTTGTGGATGATCGCCAGTGTGACAACATCACAAAATTGAACGGGACCCACTATTCTCTCCTCTTCCCCCGTCCCCATCCATCCATTCATCCATCCATCCATCGACACCCGCCCAAGCACTTGCCGCCCAAGCGTCGCCGCGCGTAGGACCAGTCGCGATCAGTCCCACTTGGTGCGTACGCACGGCGCCTTGTCTCAGGGGACTCTCTCTCTCTCACCACCAGAAGCTGCCATGGCGTAGCAAGCTGCCGCGCTCGCTTGCTTTGACGATTTCCCCCATCTCCTTCCTCGTCTCTACTTCTTCGCATCTCTCTCTATACCTAATTCTTCCTGCATCTCCGGCGACCTCAACAGGAAGCTAGCTGCAATAACATTAATTGCGCCTAGCTTCTCACCTTCCATTTTAGTCCGGAAGCTCTTCATTGCAGCAGCGCTTGCAACAGCAAGCGAATATTCAGCGCCATTCTCTCAGTTCTTCAAACTTTCTAGGTAAGTCGCACAATACCTTCATTCTCTTGCTTCTTTAACTTGGTCGACTAAGATACTCGCTTTCTTCTTCGCGCGATTCTGATCTTTGGTTCTTTAACTTGCTGCTGAAGTAAGTTCTCTTCAACTTCTTCTGCTACCCACATGCATTCTAGTGCTGCCAAGATCATTAAACCTCACGACTTTGATCAAATCGCGAAATCTAGTCAAATGACTGATGTATCGATCATCCTTTTGCTTATAATCCGAATCCTTACAGTCATATTCTAGTTTTCCTTATAATCATCAGAGTACTACTCTTTGTTAGTAGATGCCTTCTAGCAGGTCATAGTATTAGTACTGTTGTAGATTGTAGTTTACTTTCGTGTGTGCACTGCATGTCACGTTTGCTATATTCTTAATGTCGTGTCACAGCTAGCTAGCTACATCTATATGCATGCCGTGTACTGATCAGTGTGGTTATAGATCATGCATGTATGTTCAGAGTTTAAAGCTTTCCTTCATATTAGGCTTTGTTGCTAATGAGTCTCCTGTTTGATGCTCACAAGATGGTTCAAGAAACAGGTCTTTCTTGTGCAAGTTCTTTCATCAGCTGCTGCAATTGGGCGGGCTTCTAAGTTCTAACATTGTGGTGTTGAAGTGGTCATTGTGTTGTCGTTACATTGTTGTAGCAAATATGCCTTCAGTTTCTATTCGCCCTGCTCGGATCACTGCAGCCTACGAAGAACAGGTGGTGGAGCTGGCTGAAAGAGCCATGGCAGAGTTCATGCATGTATCTCAAGCCCAGAGTCCTCTCTGGTTCCTACCTGCTCCTCCTGATGATGATCATGCAGGAGAAGACAACCAGGACGTCCCGCAACAACGGATGGAACAGCTCAACCTGGCTCAGTACCTGCGTCAGTTTGCAGAAGGCACATTGGCTGGTATTCGACGAACTCGCCGGGGTATGAAGACCGAGGCTACACGAGACAGAATTCTGGTGGAGGCGGATGGCCCTCGTATAGTCGAGAGCTTCATGAACCCATGTACGTGGATGGACACTTTTGCTTGCATGGTTTCACGAGCTGAAGTTCTTGCTATTCTGGAGGCTGGTGTTCCTGGAAACCGTCATGGTGCCTTGCTGATCATGATGGCAGAGATGATTCCAGAAGCGGTTTCCCCATCAGCTCATAATGTACCCACGGCGGCTCGCCGGCTTCACTTCCTCCGCTACTGCAAGCAGCAGCAGCCTGGTTTCTGGGCAATTGTAGACGTATCCGTGGACAACTTGGGCAGCATCAACCCAACTGCACCTCCGTCTTCGATCCGCCTTCGTCGGCGACCTTCGGGAGTACTGATCCGATCGCATGATCAAGGCCGAGGTGGCCGAGAACCTTGTTGTCAAGTCACTGCAGTGGAGCACCTGGAGTATTACATCGCAGACCCCGCGTTTGAACTACAGCCGGTAATGAGAACTCCGGTGAGCAGCAGCGAGTTGGCTTTCGGATCAGCGCAGCGATGGCTTACCACCCTCCAGCACGAGTCCCCAAACTTACCCATGCTAGAGTCATCACCTCCTCCTCCTCCTCAGCAGCTTCGTGTAGCTGTTCCCACATTGCTGGACCTTGCAGCAAACCGTGTGGCAGTACACACAACTGCAGCTAATGGTGGCACAACTTTTACACCAGGCACAAATGCTAATGGTGGCGCTCCCAGTGTGCATCCATATTGGCATCTTGACAACTAGCAGCTGACCATCAGCTGCCTCTCAAGCAGCTCCTCTGAACAAGTCCACTAGACAATTCTAACACTTTGACTAGTGTGCTTTGGGTGCAAGCTTTAATTTGGGCCCTAATCAGAACATTTTTCACTAAGCTCACTTTGGAAAGTGTTTTTGTATGTTTCTCAGATAATCGGCTGCATCTTCACTTTGTGGAATTCAAATTCATTTTCTTTTTGAGGTGCACATCAAGTTTATATGTTCTGATCTCAGTTTGTTCAAATACCTTGTGGGATTCAAATTCATTTTCTTTTTGAGGTGCACATCAAGTTTGTATGTTCTGATCTCAGTTTGTTCAAATACTGTCCATTTTCTGTTTTTGCTAATAACATACATGTATATATTGTGGTTTCAGATTTGATCATCATGTTGACATCTTGTCTTTTTTAAGTCTTCTGATCATGAATGCAAAAATTGTTTTGTAGTTCCTTAATCTTACAATGTGGGGAGCTTTGCATTTTGCAAAGCACATTTTGTGCGTAACAAAATTCTGATGAGAGGAAAAGGCTACCAAGGACTTGCAATAGTGCAAATTGTGAAGTTGATTAAGCCAGAAGTTGAAACAGGTGTGGCAATGAACAATTCAGAACAGGTGGTTCAATTCTTGTGCAAGGAAAATTAATAGAGCACCCAAAAAATATAGGGGAGGGTCAGGAAGAGCATCTGCACTTTGGAGTTGCAGGGCATATGGTCAATGCAAGCTGAGAGGACAATACTAGCAAAAATGCTCAATTCTGAATTACAAAGCCAGCAACTTGTGGAGAGGGTACAAGTTGAAAAGGGTGTGAAGTGCGGATGCTGGCAATGACAATGAAGAGCAGTGCCAGAATAGACTAGACAAGGCTTTGGCAAGAGTTTTAGAACACATCCAAATTTGGCAAGGTCTGAAACAACCTAGAGATTTTGGCATTCTCTTGAGATGGCATACACATAGGAGGAGCATGAAAGTCAAGTTATGAAATAAATATGACACAACAGTGTTCGTAGTAGTAGTGATCATGGGGAGATCTTACTTCCAACAGGTCTTCCCAGTTTCTCAATAAATATTGTTGCAGGCAAACCACACACCCAACACTTGTGCAGTTGCTGTTCAAAAATCAAGGAGCAACTGTGGCAGAATTCGTTCTAAGTGGGTACCCTCAATTGTGGAAAGTCCTTCCCCTTCAGCAATGATTGCCATCCGCTGAACTGCTTCTGAAACCAACCATGCCCCATCAGCCTAAATAGATTACCTTCCAGTAGTTTTTTTGCTAGACACAAAAGGGTGAGGTGACGCACTCTAAGTGCAGCAATCAATGTCTTTGAAAGTCTATTTAGTATTGGATATTATACATGTGCAGCATTATCTTCACTACAGCTGGGTTGAAATCGAGGAACATACCACAGACAAAAAGGCGCAGAAGTTCACAGCTCAACTTCAATGCATTCGCATTTGCTACAGCAAAAATAGAAAATCTCTTAGGAGAACACATGAATTCAATGACAGGAACAAATTATCTTTCACCAAACCAGCTCCAAAAGTATTATCAGAAATTCCTCACTGAACAACAATAAGAATATGGTTGTAGCTTAGCTGTTCATTTGTCTGTCTGTCAGAAGCACATGTAGTGTACCAGAGTGTGAAGTTCACAACAGCACGATGAATTATGAATTTGAAAGGCCCGGGCAAACAGAAAGAGTGAGATGACCTCATGCTTGAGGCTAATGGGATTTTGAAATTGAACAACAAGAGATCCAAACAGAAATCTGCAGGAAGGAGAAATGAGACTACTCCAGTCTTCCCAGAATGGTCAGACCAAGAATGCCACAAGGAACTTACCACTAGTTGAGCGGATTTTCTTGGTTGTTCCAGCTGCAGCCACCACCTGGTTCCCAGAATCCAAGTTAGGCCCATATCAACAGTCTCAAAAGCTTATCCAAATCAACAGACAAATACTACAAATATAAGAAGTAACTACAACATGATGACAGAGTTACTAAAAATGTTGTTGGGTATACTCTGAAAAGTTTCCTACTAGGAACCAAAAGTAAACACTTTTGTTCTGCATTCATACAAGTGATCAATTATCCATTTTACCAACCCTGTGCTCTAAAGCTTTTGTTGGACCCAAAAGCATACCACAAGAATGCCATCACCCAATGCCTACAGCAGCACAACTCTTCTTCACAGTGATGAAATCACAAGGTCTTCTTTATGGATAAAAAATAGCATACTTCTACTTCTTGATTCACCACACATGCTTTAAAGTTTCTGTACCTCGCCTTCAGGGATGTCATCTAGATCATCTTTTGCCCGTTCTGCTGCATAAAACATTGAATCAAACTATGAGAACCAAATTGCAGAAACCCAACAGCATGAGTGTTTTCAATCTTTGCAATCCACTTACCGAATGCAAAAGACCCAAAATAGAAGCCCCAAAGATGTCCTGGAATGAATGTTTCCACAAGCAAAAAATATAAACCACATTTGATACAATCAAATTTGGCTCTTGATACAATCAGATTTAAGGTATTGTGCCAAACAAACAAAGAAGAAGAACATGCTATTTTCAAAAACTTGAGCAGAGCTGTGAACCAAGGGACTTCCCATTGAAAGAAAAAAAATCAGAAAAGATATCAGAGAAGTACAGACCTTTGGAAGCAAGTTGTCCCCAGACAAGCTTGAAAATCTCGTGAACTGTGTCCTGCATATATCCACAACATATTTACGTTGCACAGCCCCCAGGTGTGGCAAACAGACTGGAGATTGTAGCAACAAACATAATTACCTCAAAAGGCTTTTGTATGTTAGGAAAAATAAAACACCATACAGAGCATTACACGATTCAAAAGAAAGCAAAGCAGATACGATCACCAAGTGCAGAACATCCATTGATCCATCAAAAAGAGCCAAAGTTTAAGACACAGAGACCCATCACAAAAAGCAAGAGAAACAGAGACACACAAACCCCACTTACAGGCTGAAACATGGTGGTAGTCCGCTCCATGAAGCAACCCACAAAGCTCGATCTCTGCGTTGAAAGCAGAGGGCGGAAAACACTACTGGAAAAGCAAGCAGGTGTCAAGCTCATTAAGCCCTAAACCCGAACCCTAATCCTTGTGCTTCACCTTCTTTCTGGCTCGGAGCTAATTCCTCCCACGTCGCAAAACTCCACCTGCAAGCAAGTAAAATTGTCCATGAAGCAACCCACAAATCTTGATCGGTTCGCTTGAAAGCAGAGGGCAACAACACTACAGGAAAAAGCAAAGCAGTTGTTCAAGCTCTTTAAACCCTAAACCCTAGAGCCCTAATCTTTTTGCTTCACCTTCTTCTTCGCTCGGAGCTACTAGGTTAAGCCCTCGCACATCGCAAGGAAATTTGGAGCATAGAAGCTTGTGCCGGTGCTGATCAAGGTTTGCGGTTTACACTAAAAGATTTTCTCGTTTTCCCTGCTCGGAGCCACCGGGTGCCACCACCATGCCGACTGTGAATCTGCAGACCAACGTTCCCGTGGACAGTGTTGTGACTTCGGATATTCTCAAGGATGCAAGCAAGACCGTGGCCAGGATCCTCGGCAAGCCGGAATCTGTAAACTCCTTTTGGCTCTTGTCTGGTTGTTTCAACCTGTTATTTTTTAATGTTTGTATATATTATCTCTTGTCTCCTGGTTTTTGTTTTTGTTTTTTCATTGGGGGGCAGTGTATGTAAGCTACGAGTTCCTTCCTCTTTCTTTGCTTTGCAGTATGTGTTGGTAATACTCAAAGGAGGCGTACCGATGTCATTTGGAGGAAGTGAAGAACCTACTGCATATGGTGAGCTTGTTTCCATCGGAGGTTTGACTCCAGACAAAAACAAGCAACTGAGTGCAGCACTTGCAGAGATTCTACAGTCTAAACTGTCAGTGCAACCTTCAAGGTTCTACATCAAATTTTATGATGTCAAGGTAAGTAAGTAGTCCACAGACCCAGGTTTCTTTAGGGTTTAAGGTTTAGCTTTCTTTCTTTCTTTCTTTCTTTCTTTGTCTGAGAGGAAAATACATGTGCTAGTAGAAGAGCTGGTGGTACTTGGAGCCCTTCAAGACTCCCTGACTTGAAGTTTGCAAAAAACATTTATTTGCTATATATGTCTCTTGAGTGATGATAGTCATCACCATGACTAAACAAGTCTTCCTGTTGCTTCTGAAAATTGCAATAGATACTCCAGATCTGCAGATGTTTGTATAATGATTTTGCAATATATTTGTTTCTTTCTGCATCCAGCAGTCAGATTCTGCAATTCTTTTTGCAAAGACAATTTGAACCCATAAACAAGAAAGAAACTACCAATTTACATCAGATCTTCCATCAGGCCTTTGATTGTAATATGCTCTGTTGTGGTGTGTGTTGTCCTACATATCCATATGCATATTCTCATTTGAAATCCATCATCAGTTCTTCCACCCCCTCTCATGCACTGTAGTTTGCACCGTTGAGAATATTTTATTTTATTTTTGTTCTACTGCCTAACCAACTTGTGTGTGGTGTCCGCAGGGTTCTGACTTTGGTTGGAATGGCAAAACATTCTAAAACAAATCCTGTTGATGATCAATTTATGATCAAAGGATGGATGTGCAAGCTAGAGGAGGAGATTGTTTCTTCTACTATGGTGGATCTATTGAGATTCTGTCCAGTGAGGCCAGCCCTATTTTTTGGAAAGCACCAGACAAAGGTTTGGGGTTGACAACCTTTGATGCTTGGAGGTCACAAAAGAGCCTGAGAGTGGTATTTTCCTGTTTTTTATGGCTATTATAAGGGCTTTGAACAAGGTTCATTTTTAGGATGAGCTGTGTTTGCATACTAAGCAATGATTCTTATTTGTGTGCACTGAGATGGTGGGTATCTCTCTGATTCCCTTGTGTCTACATGATGCGTGATGATCGGGTGTATGCTGATGCAACCACTCAAAAGATGCAACACATGAAGTTCATAGATCAGGGTGGAGCTTGTAATGTTCCCAATTTCATTGCATGGATGTCATGCAGCTATAAACTTTCTTGTCTCGCTGTATCACTAAGTATGATTCTGGCCATGATATTGTGCGCAGTGTTTTTTTTTTGGGTGAAATTTTTGCCACTTGACAACAATGAAAAAAGACCAGTGGAACTACTACAAAAGATTTTTTCAAAGTCAACAGATTGAGGGAATTTTTTTTGAAATTGCCAGATTTAGACAGTAGGTTCCAGCATGTTGCAAAAATATAGCAGGATTCCTAAATGTTTCTGCTTTCCTCTCTTAAATTGGCTAAGTCCTCTGGTGCATGATTGGCATGGCACATACCTCACAAAATTGAAAAAAAAGCCTGATTGTGTCTCCTTCTAATGCCTTTCTGACTTGTAGTTGTCACATGAAGGATTTCAGACAGAAACATGAAGAAACAGATGAAGCAACTACCAGGCAGCAAAGGGAAGAAGAATGGGTATATGGTTGAGTTTAGAGGATAGTGTATGCATCCAGGTTCAGCCTAGTGTAGAATTTCCATTTCCTTTAGAAGGATGTGCAGCAGCACCCTGTTTTGAAGGGAATCACACACAAAATATTCCAGATAAGTACAAGCAGTTGTCCAATAGGTTAAGAAGTTTGTCTCACCCCTACTGTTTTTGAACTATTTATATGTTAAAGTGGAGATGGTAGTGCAAGAGATTGCCAATACAGGAGTTGGAAAAATTGTTTGCTAGCTTGCAAATTCACCTGAGGATTGCAGATTATGTGAAAGGGTGAAAGCACATTTTTTGCATGGGAAACAATTCCACAATCATTTTATGAGAGAATTTCGGAAAGTTCATTTACCTGTTTTAACATGTTGGGTACCTATTCCTTCACATCCATCATGGGAAATCACTTGGGGATTCAGTATTATAATAATAAACATTAGTTATACCATTAAAGTACCTTTCCCTTGAGTAGGTGCAGCACCTTCAGCTTTGGAAGTTTTGCCTTACAGCTTTTCACTCCAAATGCTCTAGATCTGCAATTTAGAGTTGCAGGACTTGCATTACAAAACTCAAGCTGAACCTTCAGCTTTGGAAGTTTGACTTACTGCTTTTCACTCCAAATGCTCCAGATCTGCAATTCAGACTTTGGGGGACTTGCATTACAGAACTCTAGCTGCACCTTCAGCTCGGGAATTTAATGCCAATGGAAAGAGCAATTGAGTCTTCCAAATCCTGAAGGTGTAGCTACTCATTGGAAAGATGCCCTTGCTACATCCGTCAATTGGGCAAAACGATAAATAGAGCTCCAGAATGTTTTTTGTTTTGCCAAAAAAAATTTTAAATATTTATTACTTGTGCCGAAATTTTTATAAACTTAAGAATCTGAAAGTTTAATTGTCAGGTTTGATCTGCAAAACCTTTATAAAATTCAAGAACTTAAGACTCAGACTAGTACTGAGCAGTTCCCATAAGCATATCACAAGTTTGTTTATTATTTTATATAACCATTACCTATCGAAATTTTCAAAATTTAAAAACCAAGTGTCCAAGTTAAGATTTAAATTTTAATTAATTATTTGGCAATTTGTTGCTGAATCCAACCAGGGAGTATGGTAGTCTCCTTGGAGTCCCTAGTCCAAATCTGGCTGGTAGCATAACATTAAAAAAAAATTGAAATGTGTGTCAAAACAAGTTTTTATTTTTATTTTTTGGGGGGCAGGCAAGGGGCAAGTGGTGTTTAAGGTCTCCCTTTGAAAACTTAAGTCCTGGCATTCAATTTAAAACTAATGTCAATATAAACTATGATAACATTTTGAAAGGGTAAGATATGCTACCATGCACTTGTGTGATTTTTACTTGTGGAGTAGCAAAACATGCTCATAATAAATGTACAAAGATACCTACAAATGTTTTTATTTTTGGCGAAAGCTTACAAGATTACAACATCAAAAATTAAAAAGGAACATTTTGTTGCAAATTCACCATTTTTTAGAAAAAAAATTGACAATTATTAGAAATGTTTTTCGGTTTGAAAATTTTGTCACGTTTCACACGTCCTTTTTTTTTAGGTTGATGGGGGGGGGGGAGGGGGGGGGGGTGGGGTGGTCTTTTGCCTTTTTTCTATAGTTCCCTCAAAATTTTACAAATTTTTAAAAACATTACACTATGTTTAACATCCTTGTTAATATGATGTTACATTTAAAAATAAAAATAAAAATGCTACCTACTATCATACATGCCATTGATAATCAACAAATTTTGTCAAAATATCTAATTACTTTGAGAATTGAATCCAATAGCCCCAATTTGAACATTTGAAAATTTCAACAATTAAATATATGTATGCAAGATCTCTTAAATATATTTGAATGTGGAATGTTAACTTAGTGTAGTCATATTGTAATGTAGGTACCTTTTGTAATTTGTTAGTCAATTAATTAGTTGTGGGAACTCTCCCAAAGTTTGGGGGGGGAGGGGGGGGCACAAGGAGCCACTTTGATTGGCCCATTGCAACAAAAGAATTGGACTAGATAGTTGGCGAGAGTGCACAAGTCATTGTGAATAATTAAAGTGTGTGATCATACACCTCAACTCATCATGCCAACTGACACATTGAACTAATTGGTTATGAAACATAAAAAAACATGAGTTATGAGGTTCAACCAACGAACTCACAAATTCATCATCAGATTGGAAATATTTAAACTTCATTGAGGCACTAAAAATCTAGCAGTGGATGAGACAATGAAGAGTAGTCTAGATGACACAACTCATATCTAGAAACCTCCCAAAGGCTGTTGTCGCATTACGCTCTAACCTGAAGTGCCTCAGGCTCCTAGGGGCACTCTCATGCAAGAGAAGATGCAAGGGATAATCACATGGACACACTAAGATATGCATACCTTGTTCCACCGTGGAGCTAGAAACTCATTTACAGAAAGAACATCTAGTGCATAGGTGAATGGTGACAGCCAATACCCCCAAATCCACTAAGGAGGAATATTCGTTGTAGAGTAGATTGATATGTAGAGCATATGTCAGACAACATATACTTCAGGACTTTAGTTGCAAAACAAGCTTACCATCTTAATGTGCCAGTACTTCAAAAAAGAACCATGTCTAAACCCTGCAAGACTTATGAGGCTGGTAGAAGAGACATCTTTGGGAGGGGAACATGGCAAAGTGGTACCTTTGGAAACAATAAAGCCTCCTAATGCCAGTAAGATCACAATGCAGCAGGCTGATAACCGATGCATTGCACAGAGCACCAGCCATTGCTGGAAGAAGCTGAAGAAAGGAAACAATTGAATGAGAGGCGGCAGATCAGTGATAGAAACAACTGAGTTTTGGTTAGGACACGGGGTCCTGAAATCTACTCGATGTGACTTTCAGTAAAAGAACAAGTTTCTGGTGCATAGCCAATATGTCAAAACTCCTCATAACGGCAACACCTGCCTTATGTAGGGACAAAAAATTATGTTATGGAAAGTTTTTGTGTGCTGCACTTTTTAATTGCCAATATAGAACATGCAAACTTCATGCAAGAAGGCATTACGAAAGTATGAAAATATTAAAAGGCTACAAGATACATGATATAACTAGGGAGCTCACATTCAAAAAGAATGTGAGTTATGAGGCTCAATCAATTGTCAACCAAGAACATGCAAATTTTGTGCAAGAAGGAATTACAAAAGTATGAAAATATTAAAAGGCAATAAGATACATGGTATAACTAGGGAGCTCCATTAAAGAAGAGCATGAGTATGAGGCCCAATCAACTATCAACCAAGAACGTGCAAACTTTGTGCAAGAAAGAATTCAGGAGCTACAACAATATTAAAAGACAACAAGATGCACAACATCTCTAGGGATCTCGTGTTAAAAAAGAGTGTGAGTTATGACGTTTAAGCAACTAATGACCAAGAACTTGCAAACTTTGTGCAAGAAGGAATTAGGGAAGTGTGAAAATATTAAAAGGCAAAAAGATACATGATATAACTAAGCAGCTCTCATTCAAGAAGAATGTCAGTTATGAGGTTCGGCCAACCATTGAGTAAGAATGTGCAATAACAAAGTAAAGAGATATGAAAACATTAGAAGGCATCAAAAATATGTGACATAATTGAGGTTTTGTCCAATGTGGATACTATCACATTAACATGATCCTCTATATGATGAATTATAAATGGACATCCTTACAATTGAATCATGGTGAAGTTTCTTATTGTCCACATTTATAGGTTGTGATAGTTCAATTTTGGGCAAAACTTGTAGGATAAAGTGTGATGGTATTGGGTGCACGTTTAAATCACCAAGAAAAAAATGGAAAGAAAGAAAATCAACCATTTGGTTTAGTCCCAAAATAAAACTATAATTTTTTGTAAATTTAGTCCATTGAAATACCATTAGTTCAATTAGTGATTGTGAATTCATTGTAATCCCAAAATTTGCCAAAATGTGTGATCATAATAACTAAAACAATGGTCAAAATATGTATAATCACAATAATCATAATGGATTAGGATGTTGCATGTGAAGCTTTTTCAGTTTAGGAAGGTGTTGAATGACCTTCCTCAAGTCAAGTCTTTATGAAAGTTAAAATTGGATGGAAAAAAAGTCAAAACACAACAATTTGACCCAAAAAAATGGTTTTGGCCCAACATTTTTGCATAGTTTGTTAAGACATGTGAAAGGCACAGCAAAGCCTAACATTTGTTAGAAAAGTGTGTGATAAATATGATCTAACTATTATTCATTATTATTTTTGATTGGCCAATCATTATGATTAGTTAAAGTGGTTTGCCATCAATAGTCTCCCACCTATTGCAATCCCAATTTTAGTCTTTTGGGTGGGGTTGAGAAAAATAAATAACTAAATTCAGATGAGGGATTTTTTTTCCAAGCACACATATTAAACATCATTGGAGATGTTATAAGTTGCAATTCACTTCAACATACACACTACACACAAAAGTTATTTGAAGCATTGTTGAAGTTTTCTAATAATAAGCCAAACCTATATGTCATTTTTTCATTCACAACCATGTAGAATAAAAGATTTGGTGCTTACTCAAAATTCTAAAACTTGTTACTATGTTTGCCACTATGTTTCACAAGGTGACTTGACCTTCATCTTCATCCTCACAATCCTCCCATTATTTTCAAACTCAAATTCACACAGTTGGTCACCATGCCAAGCCATTGATGAATCTCCTTGTTTTATTACCTTTTATTTTTACTAAACTTTTAATTATAAAAATATTATACAAGAAACCAATTCCTTATTTCACCTATATTAATTATAATTACATTATTTGTATCATGTCCATGTGTAATGCTGACATTTTATTGCTTTGGTACTTTTTTTTTCATTTACATTTTAATTTATAAATAAATACGTAAAAAATAGACATTATATGGTTTTAATAACAAAATGCACTATTCCTTTTCATGTTGGCATAATGAATTGCCTCATATTCAATAAGAAATCTTTTATCTAATTCTACCAAAGTGGGCATGTTTTTTAAAATATTTCATTTATAAATAATAATTTTATGAAATGGAAACACAATTGTTAATATTGGGCTCTTGCATATGACATCAATGACATAGAGTTTACTAAAGGGGCATACTTTACCAATAAGGAAAATGAGAAAAATTTGAATGAATAAATTACATGAGAGGTTAAGCCTATTTTTTCATACACATTGAACAAGTAAAGGTTCTTCTAAGGTTCATAATAGAAATAATATGAGTTCATTGTACTATGGTTTCAAATGATTCAACAATAGCTAATAATAAAACATGAATAAACAAGGCCTTTTCCTCATCACAATCAGTAGATGTCATTTTAAAACTTTTTTTGAATCTCTTAAAAATACTCCAAAAGAATTACAATGAATGTGAATTTACCACTATATCATGAGTGCATGTAGTTGGAAGCCTTAAATATAAGTGTTTAAATTTTTTGGATGCAACTATGTGTGGCACATTTATTAGGATCAAAAGATTTATTTTTATTTTTATTATTTTGTGACCAACAAATTTTCACCCCTAGGTGACAGAAAAAATCTAATGTGACTCATATAGAGGATTATTATGGAATCCATAATCTGATATTTTGACAATAGGCTCTAGCAAGTCACCAAGATATATTAGGATCTTATTTTTTATATTTTCATATTTAACCTATAGCCAAATTTGGATAATTCCTCTTGTGGATGACCATTAGTGTGCCTACGTTGCAAAATTGAATAGTTATATAATGTATTTAAACAATGCCAAAATTACATTAATCCAATGTCTACACCAAGTTACACAACATGCAAAATTGCAAAGGAAATAAAATACATCGTGAATTGTAAAGAAGGGTTTGATGAAATTTCATGAATTCTATTAGTGGGTTGGTTTTGCAAATTCTTGACAGGTTTGAAGTCAACTCTATGTGTTAAAATTATTTTCATAACACAATGCCATTAAATTAAATGAAAACACATTTTTAATTAATCAAAATAATAAAAAAGGGGTATTTTACATTTCATATTATCAAATGATTATTTCAATTTACCTTTTTCCAATATAAGACATGGGCCTCTTGCATAAATAACTTTGGAGATAACTATGTTGTCATCGATGATTGGATTGTTATTGGTGTTTTTTAATTGTGGGGTGCTATTGTTCTCTAATCATTTTATTGAACACATGGCTAGTTACATGAGTCTCATGAACAACCATTTAGTGTAACAACAACTAACTTGGCAAAAAAAGAAGCTTGAAAACCTATCACTTACATGATGATTCATACATGTATCCATATGAAACAAGAAATGGTGATGGACAATCATGAACCATCATTTGGCCATGGGGTACCATATATGGAGTCATTAGTCTGACTTGACAATCATAACATTAGTGGACCATAGAACAAGTGCCTGAGAAAACCATATTAAATTGATCAAATTTGCAAAGTATTACATATCAATTATTCCAAATGTAATTCATGGTTTTGAGTATATATTTTGTGAAGTTGAAAATTGTTTTAAAGTACACATAGAGACAATTTGGATACAAATTTGTGGCATGGAAGAATTTACTTTTTGGAATTACAAAGAGGTTGAACTTTATAAAACCTTGACCATGATAGATTAAATTCAATGCACCCAAGGTTGAATTCTCACATCAAGCCCCAATTCATGCCCACTTTAAATATTTATAAAGGGTGTGATTGGATGTTAGCAATTTAAATGCAAATTTATGACTTTAAAAAAAATTATATTTTATTTTATTTTTCTATAAGATGTCAAGTTTCAACCTTCACATATTGGATTAATCATTATTTAACTTTTAATTTTCAAATTTTTTGACTTTTCAATTTTCAATCATTTTAGTATATTGGTATATACTATGGAAGGATGAACATTGCTATTGAAATTTTTTAACTTAGAAATTTGGTTGTGAACCTTCAAACTGTATCCATAAACCAAATGTGCAATGCATTTTTTTTAAAAAAATTCATTGTTTCCATTGAGGACTTGACCTGAAGATATTGAAGTCTCACATATGCAAACAAAAACAATTAATTTAATTTTGATTATATTTAATTGCATATATTTGAGATAATAATACTAACTATGTAATGTGATAGTCCAATGTTTTGGACTACCGTAGCACCTTTATCAATTCTTCAACTTTTTGATGATTTTTTTTCTTCTTCATTTTTACACTCAAGATAATAATTTTAAAAATTCCAACACTTTCAAAGATCTGGCCATGTAGGATATGGAAAAAGCAAAATGACCATGTACACTATATGTGTTTTGGATTATTTTGCCAATCCAAAAATATATAGGATAAGAAAAAGAGTTTGAACTCCAAAAGTTATTCATTGAACAACAAAAGAAATTGTTTAAAGTTTAAATCATTTCATTTTTACTATGAATAAATTAATCTCTGCCTCAACTTCAAGGTGAAAAATGAAATTGCCTACCTTGCAAAAAAAATCATAAAATTTCTTGAAGGTTTATAACTTATAACTGAATTATCATCATCAAATTTAAAAGTTAATTTTGCATTTAAGGTGAGGTAAATTTTGAGATATCTCATCATTAATGAATATCCTTGGATGTTTTGTTGGGCCTTGAGGATGGTGTCTCAACATTTTCATGATGTCCTAAAATTAATCTAAAATATTGGAACATTTTCTGTTATGGTTTTTTTAGTACAAATTTGGCAATTTACATGGCATATTTAATATTCTACACAATGCAAATTGGGACAATGTTTGCATTTGGACAGCACAAAATGATGTTAGTTCCAATACACAATGTTGAATTAATTTTCCAATCTAGTGTTTCTTAACCTTACACAAACTTTCAATCGAGTCATGAAGAGCAAAGAAACATGAATTCCTAAGCACCTAGAATTTAAATCCCTTTGTAGGATTTCAACACATGAATGCGAAATGGACTATGAAAGAAAACAAAAAAACTTTCATGTAGAGCTCAAGATCTTGAAATAAAATCTTGAAATGATTTCAAAATTTGTTTAAACCCATTTCATTTTTAGCTGGATTTCAAGCTGATTTCCACTGTTTCAATGTGCAAAATGAAATTGCATAATTGCATAATTGCATGATTGTTAATTGCAATTACTGAAACATTTTATCAAATTGTCATCCTTCAAATTGAATGTTGATCCTACAAATTTTCAAAAATATTTTTTTCAAAGAGAAAAGGTTTTGTAAAGTGAAATAAAGACTCTTTTGGAACACTTTTATTAATAATTTTTCACCATGGAATCTTTCAAAATTAATTAATAATTTGACAGACATGTATGTGTTGAGGCTGCCCCTATACTACAGTAGTGAAGTTGCAGTAAGTTAGTAACCAGCTAGTAACTGCTTCTATTGGTGAGGCTGTGAGTTACTTACAAGGCACTAAGGGCCTAGTGCTTATTTTGGGGTGGGCCATATTAAAAGGTAAATTAATTATTTTGCCATTTACATTAAAGTGTGTATCTTAAGGCAAAAGAAGAATTACAGAAACCCCAAATATATCACCATGCAAAATATAATCTTCAAAAAATTCTCTAAAAGAGACCAAAATTCATCAAGATATTATGGCTAATCTCAACTTTCAACACAAGCCAAAAATATCATCTTTCAAAGATCGTCATATTATAGCCCTATTATGTAGGGACCAAAAAATTCCCTTCTGCTACTATACTCTATAATGCATCTAAACACTGTCCTTGCCTTGGTAGGCAAGGCCAACAAAATTAAACATTATTATATATTTTAGGCTACTACTTGACTGGTGGTTTTTACTTTTTGGTAATTTTCTTTTAAAATATTGAATTTTCTACAACAGTCCTTCCCAAAATTTTGTGACCGTGTGTGGATTTTCTCACAAAAGAGGGGTGGATCTGATCAATGTTATTTTAATGACTTTTGTGCTGTAGCCGAAGTGACAAACATGCCAAATTTCACAGTAATTGTCAAAACAGTTGACCAGTAGACCATATTACATTGCAAATGCAAATGTCTGATTTTTCTTCCACCCATTTTATCTCTCTACATGTGAACTTTCTAGTGGGAGGCTGAGGTCAACCAATTCAAAACAACTGGAAAGACATGAAAAAGCCTACCTTGGAGAAGATGGCAGGTGGCCCTTAGAAGTTCTGCACATACCCTCATGGCAGTAGCGGCCTTTGATGTCATGCATGTCACCTGCTTCAATGAAGTTTTTATGTCTTACAGAAGTGATGCTCGTAACTGCTAACAATTTCATGGCCAAACTTATAAGTCCCTGTTGAATGAATCATCATAGCTTATATAATTAATGGGTAGCAAAATGGGTGCTGCAATTATCTACAAAATTCAATGCCAAACCTAACATTCTCAACAGCAGCATACTAATAGAACTGGGTTTGACTAGGACAACCAAGTACATTCTCTCAACTCCACCAGTCATGATGTTGCCATTGCAACAAGGCCCAATGATGATGATAATGAAGGTCATTGACTATGTAGGGGACAAGTGCGTGTCCCATTCATTGGGTGGAATTTGAACTCTTGTGGAACTGTCAGCTTTTTTGTGGACCTGTGATTCAAAGCACTGTCAATCAACATGTTCTTACTCCTTGCAGCAGAGTCAAGCATACCCATGAGCAAACATACTAAGCACATACACAAGTCATGGAACCTATCTTCACCTGTGTGGTTTGAATGGATGGTCAAATGTTGGCATCTTCTGTGCATGGATCATTGTCTGCTTATCATTTTTCATGGCGCCATCATCTTCAGCCACCTGTTTAAAGTCAAAGATCCTATTAGAAGGTACAGCGTCTGAATACAGCAAAATACTCCATAAGCTACTTCTGAGACCTATGGAATATTTTGTGAGAAAAACTACGGCAAACTGTGTGACCACAAAACATTTTACCACAGTGGTTGATAACCTGGCTTTGCAAGAATGTAATTCTGATGATACCTTAGTCTCCAGACAGATTTCACTATGAAACCAAGGAATCATGAAAGGTGCAGTCTTAAACCTTCTCGGCAGGATCAGCACGTTTGGCACTGAACACATGATGTCTGGGCTGCATGCTTGGGTCCTTGGCTACTTGCCTGGGTGGTTTACCTACAACCTGCAATGATACATGGGAATAGGTTGAGCTACTGTGAAGTTGCAAGAAAGAAGTTGGCAACAACACATATTGTTCAAGATTTTTTTTAACAGGCTCTAGCATTTGTCACTTTTATTTCCAAGGCATCTGTTCCAGGAGCTTGGAAGAGAACATATGTTTTGGTTAAATAGTCACCCGGGGTTCAAGCACTGAAAGTCCTTGAAAGGCAGAGAGAAATCCTTCTCTGGCTGCAAGATACTCCTCCATCTTCTTGTTAAACTCAATTTCTTTGAGCACTCCTCTTTCCTGTGCCACAGACTATAATTAGAGATCCCCTGTATCTTGTAAAGCCATTTAATAGATTGTGCATGGGCAGCAATGACAGGTCAATGAGTGATTTGTGCGGGGAGTTGATTCTAATATACCTGAACAGAGGCAAGAAAATTAAGTGAGAATTCTAGGCCTGGTGCTATACCTGGGTACGCAACCGGAAAGGTCGAGGGTTTGTTGACTTCTTCCGTGGCTTAGTTTTGCATCCAGATGTAGCTTCTTTTGTGTGACTTTTGGTCTGGTGAAAACAACAAAGGTATTTGAGGACTATAGTAACACAACCCACTTCATTCTGGAGCAGGCTAGACAAATGATGCAGTACATATCAATTGTCACGATTGCATATAAATACACTGATGTCAATCAACAGGCATTCACTTACATGTTGGCTTGACACTTGATGTAAGCAATTTGCTTTTTTGATGCATACTTCAAATTCTAGCCCTTGGCTCTTTCTGTTTGCAACAAGGAAATAAGTCAGCCTGTGAAGATGTGACTTTCCAGGTAAGCACATGAACAGTCAAAGCTACAATTTTTGAGCACAAATAAGCAGTGTTAGCCTTTGTGGACATTTACCTTTTCCTTCCTGATTGGAAGAGGAAGGACACCATGAGGTGTTGCTCTGCTTTCCCCTTTTCAATCATCACTCTTTGATTCTCAACTACTTCTGAAGAAGGCCTTGTAGCAACATCCTCAATAGAGAGATGTTCTTTGAAACTTGAAGGAATGTCTTTGTCACTCACATCAAACAGTGCTCCTGTTGAAGCTCCCTCATCATTCACCATAACTAATGCTTCTGTAAAAGTCCCCTCTTCACTGTTGGAATCCTTCACTGAATGTACCTCTTGGCCATTCCCTAAGTGCAAGTCAGTTGTGACTTCTAAAGGATTGCATCTCTCCTGGGTATCCTGGATGAAGTGCTCAGAGATTGGCGTTTTGTTTTCCTTAGAAATTCCCTCCTGCACTTTAGCATGCTGCATGTCTTCAGGATTGCTATTCTCCTGCAAGTCCTCAACAAGGTGCTCAGAAAGTGGCCTTACACTTGCCTTAGAATTTTCCTCTTGCACTACAGCATGATGTATGTCTGTAGGATTGCAGCCCTCATGTGAGTCCTGGACAACAATCTCAGAGAGTGGTTGTTTGCATTCCTTTGGAAGTTCCTCTTGCAGCTGCTGCATGTCCAATGTCTTTTGCACACCCATGTCCTTCTGATCACACAATGGATCAGCTGCAGCCTTCTCCACTTGCACAATATGCTCAGAGAGTGGCTGTTCACTTTCCTTTGGAAGTTGCAGCTTCTCCATGTCCAATGTCTTTTGCACATCCATTTCCTTCTGATCACACTGTGGGTAAGCCGCAGCCAGTAGCACCTCTTCAAGATTGTCATTATTTGGAACCCTATCCTTGGACATGCTGATATCTGAAGGATATTTCATCTGTTGCAAATGGTTTTGGACTCTACCAGCCTCCTGATACTCTGGGTTGGCTCTGACAGAACCAAAGAGAGCCCTGCAACCAGGAGTACCCTGCCGGGCCATCAGGTATTTTTTCCTTGGAATCGAGGCAGGAGAATTATAGTTAGGGTCATTTGCAGCACATCGAGATGACCGGCAATGGTGACCACTATAAGGTGATGCGGTGAGCTCATTGCCTGCTGTTAGTTTCTTGTGTTCACTGCAATCCTCCAAGACTTTAGAAGAAGCAGGCTCCTTAATGGGCGTTTTGCAAGTGGCACCTGTCCCTAGAGTGCTATGTTCCTGAGGTGCAGAGCGGAGAAGGGCTGCTGGCAATGATCTTGCCTCACCATTGTTTGATCTCTGAGCCTTCACAACTGTTATCTCTTTCTTCAAGGGTGAAGCTTTGGCACAGGACTGATCAACCAACTTCCCATCCACAAGAATACTGCTTCCACCATCTCCAAGAACAACCTTCCCCCCAGCAACAACAGCAGTGGTTTGAGGCTGTGAGGAAGGAAGTGCTGCCTCTGCACACTTCATGTCAGTTGTGCAGCTGACTGGTAAATGTCCCAGGAGTACAGCTGGTGGTGGTGGTCTCCTTGAATGCTTTCCAGGCTGTGATGGAGTGACAACTGCGTAATTTCTTGCCATACTGGTAACTGGATTGGGGTCATCATTCTCAGAAGGTTGCCGGGTCTTCTTCATCACTGATGTTGATTTGAGAGCAAGTTCACTGAATTTTTCCACCAAGATGGGATGATTGGAGGGACTATTATGCATATTGGTCCCATTTCTTGAGGACTTGCTCATCAGAAGAGGAGATACAGAGACTGAGATAGAACCTTGATGACTTTTTGCCCCACCAGCCGCAGCACTGCATCAAAGAGTCAGCCCCAAGTCTTTTACATTAAGAAATTTTCACTCCTCCTCCCCTTATACTCCCCAATTGCACAAAACAAGGTGGAATACCAGTATGAACAATTGTGCTGCTTAAGACTGTGAATCAGCAACAAAGAAACAACGATTTGTTGGTAGAATATCAACCTGACTGCCTTCTCAGCTACAGGACTTTTGCAATGGGATTGATGCAGACTCCCCAGCGAGCTGCCGCCATGTCCATCTTTGGTCTTGCTGTCCACTTCCTGCATCATCATGATATGTAAATCATTGTATGAAGATAATTCTTGCTCAATTCAGGTGGTCACAGTTTGTCAAATGTGGCATGTCCAGACTGTTGCAGCTTTCAAGGTTGAAGAATCTACCATCTCTGCAACAAAATGACCCGTTCCTAAGTTTCTAAAGGAAAATTTCAAGCTCAAAATATTGGAACAATTCAAGAAAACTCTCTAGTTTGTGCCCATCCCCTGGGCCTGGTTTTGAGTTTGCTCTCTGAATAGGTTGTGAGGGAACAAGCCTGTACCTTTTGGATCTTAGGGTTGTGGACTGCACGCAAAACCTCAGTCACTTTCTTGGTCTTACCTCCTGCACAACAACACAATTTGTTGAGCTAAGTCCTTGTTGTTACCTTTGAGCGAGAGGAAGAAGGAAGTGAAGCATGCTAATCCTAGGTCCTCCAAGCCGCTTAACTGGTTCCACAAGCAGATGTGTCCAACTGTAGCTACGTATACAGGGACCCTAAACCCTCTCCGTCCTCAACCAACGGCATGCATTTTCAATATGCGTGTGCACGGCTGCTCTTGCTAGACTTGCACACACATTCCATTAGACACATCGCAGCAGAGTGGGACCGATGAAACCGGAAGAGGATTCTAAGACGGACGAAACGAAAGAGGAACAACAAGGCATGATACTTTTATCATGTGTGAAGACGTACCAGGATTCCCATTGAACCAGGCTTCAGGATCAATAGGCTCTTCCGGGGCCGTGAAGTCGTAGAACTTGGGAGCTTCAATGCTTTCGTAAAACTCATCCGTCTCGAAACTCTCTCGACAACGACGTCCACCGCAATCCACCTCGAACGATTCCATCATTTTGTTTTGGTATCCTCACACTCGCAATCACAAAAAAAGATTCTTCAAGTCCAGCCTCCTCCTTCTCCTTTTCAGTAGACAAAATGAACAGGAGCAATCAAATCACATCTAATCAGCCAGCTCGCGCACCAGAGAACTCCTCCTCTCTTTCTCACAGCCGCTTTCGAATATCATCACACTTGGAAAACCGAACTAGGCCGCTTGAGAACTCGTTCAAGTCCTACTCCTCCAGAAAAAATCATCGCACTCTCAAAACTCCAGCAATCGAGTTTCCCTCCAAATAATAACAATAATAATAATCAAAAAAAAAAATCTTATCTAAAGAACCATGAGAAGCAATTACTTAGCCACAATTTGCAGCAGAAAAAAAATGTTGCAACTGCTTCACGCAAATGCAGAGAGACAGAAGAGACAGAAGAGAGACAGCGAGAGACATTCCCGAACGCTAAGCGTACAACTGCGTTGCGAGCCTCGCGAGGAAGCGAGAGAAAGAGAGAGAGAGAGAGAGAGAGAGAGAGAGAAGGAAGGAAAAAGATAGCAAGTTGTGTAAAAGACAGATCAAGTACGTAACGGGCACATGACCGTTGGAGCGATTTTAGGGTTTAGGGTTTAGGATAGGTACCCATTGTGCTCGGTAATGGAATTTGGGTGAACTTGATAGGGCAAGTCCAAAATTTCAAACCAACACTTGAAATTTTATTTAGGGCAGGGATTTTTAATTTATTTGGTAATTTTTTAAAACAAATAAATTAATGCCTAGTAAAGGTTACCAAACATAAATAAATAAATAAATAAATATGCAAACAAGCCCACATGAAACCATTATGCTTCAGGAATGTGCATGCATGTCCCACCATTGATGTTTTTAAACAATTTTTTTGGGGGAATTTTCTTTATTATTTTGTGAAATACTTTATTTGGAAAATAAATTAATACTTTTTTGAAGCAAAAATTTTCCTCTTCTAGGGAATCAAAAATAATTTAATTTAATTTAATTTAAACTAAAGTGCCATTTACACATGGTCATAATGGTGCTTCTACCATTGCTAATTACTAATTTTGTTCATACATAATAAACATGCCTTGAAGATAAGTAGCCTACATGGTAGATCTATGTGGCAAGATATCATCATATATTAAAATTTGGATTTTTTTTTCCATCCCAATCATGATTTTAAAATGTTGATTTTAAGGGGGAAAAATGTCAAAGGGAATTTTGAAGTGGTTACCAATAGTGTCACCTTGTCGGGAATGACATCTCTTGATCAACCCCAACATTAGTCATTAAACACATATTAAGGTTTTATGATTAATTATAAAATTAAAATATTTTATCTAACTTAAAACAATGTTCTAAAACATGGTGGGTTAATATTGTGATGGGTGACCTTATAGAAGATTTAATATACTTGCAAAAATTGCATAAGGTCATTGATATGAAGGTTACATATAAGGTTTGAGCAAAAATCTCAACTATGTAGGATTAAATATATGGAAAGGTCTATAGATGTAGATGGACATATTAAAGTTGGTGGAAACATTACTTTGAAAATTTTGTTAATGATGGCATTCCTTTTAATACTAACATGAGAATGAAACTTAAAAGAGATAGCCCAAAGTGTTTGTGGAATAAATAATTGACAAAAGGTCGTTAGTTAACAAAAATAGCTAAGGCATGGGAACCTCAAGGTTACTTCCCATAGCTGGTGACTTTGAACCAAGTATTGGACATAACCATTATCTTGAAATATTAGATGTAGTCTTTCATCTTTGTAAGGAGATGTCATGGAAACATTTATCTATGCAATAGAGGTTATGTTACCATTGAACATTTTGGTCATGGAATCTTTTAGAATAGATGGTTATATGGTGTTGTATTTTGGAAACTTGATAGTGATACAAATGTGTTTACCACCACAATGATGGTGGTGCAAACCTCAAAGATGAAGAAGTTTTGTAAGTGTGGAAATGATAAAGGGAACTTTTGTTATTTATGAATATGTAAATGGATGAATAGATATGATTAAAAGCTAAAAGAATTTTTTTTAAAAAGAATTACATACAATATTCATAGAAATGTTATTTCAATAGATTATCAATAGCATTAATCATACAATATATACTTGTGAAGTCAAATATTTGTCCCCCATGTTCAAAATCTAATAACATAATCACATACTACACATATTTTGAAATGAAAACTACATATAACCATATTTGTGACTAATGTTTGGTGGTTCTAGAGGGGGTGAAAGTTCACCCAAGAACCATTTCATTGAATCTTATGGCCAAATCATTCAAGGTTAGGTCTTAGGGTCTAAGGTTAAGGTTGATCTGGGTCTAAGGCCCTCTCAGGTGGGGTTTAGAACCTAGGTTAAAGTTGTTGAAAAACGACAAGGGATGCCATCCTTTCATCTTCCCTTATTTTGGTTCTTATTCTTGAGGTTTTTTTTGTGCTTTTCTTCTTGAGATGCCTTATTACTTGCCACACAACTACATGTGTCTATTACTTATTACACACATCTTGGGCTAGTTTGTTTTCAATGTTTGGTCCATCAACTTAAACCTATAAGTCATCTTCAACCATTGTTGTAAAAGGTTTATTCATTCTAGGTTTCATCTTTCCACTTCCTTTTGTACAAACATATTTTTTCAATCCCACATATAGATTTATTATCTCTTTTTCATTTGAGGTTTTGAAACGGAAGAACATGGTGAAATGATGTTTTGTGGCAAGTTTGAAATATATAATATATATTGTATATATATATAACATGGCTTTAATGTTATTATATTGGGGAGGTTTATTTGGTTGTTTTGAAATGTGATGTAGAGGAGGGGAAATGATTTATGATAGGAAAAACAAATGGAAGCTTTGTGGTTTTATTCATGCCTTAAAAAAAAACCCCATATTTGTAATTGGGCTTTCAAAAGTTCAACCAATGGTTTAGCATTAGGTGATGCCTAGGCTATGTTATATCCCAATAGCATGTGCCACCCCTAGGTTAGACTTAGGCCATGTAGCACCTAGGTTATGTTTAGACTTAGGCTACCTATTCTAAGCCTAGACCTAATAAAATCCTATTTCCTTTTGAGTTTAACCTTTAAGGTTGAACATTTATTGGCTCATTCAAAATGAAAATTTTAAAATTTATATTTCTTATGTTTTGTGGATGCTTGGAATGCACCGATTTGAAATTTAAAAAGATGATAAACAATAGGGGATAAATTTTTGGGAATGATAAGCATTCCCACATCCCATGTAATACTAGAACTTTTTATGTCATACAACATTATTTTTAGTTAGTTAAATAGGTGCACCAATTAGGTAAGTAGGTAGGTAATTAAAAGGAAGGTGCATTAACTAGATAATTAAGTAATTAAAAATGTAGGCACAATAATTAGATAGGTAGGTAGATACATACACTAAAATTAAGTTGATGTATGAGCTAATTACAATAGAATTAGTACCTAATTATTAAGTTACACATTATTTAATGTACCTTAGATAGGTAAATAAATATAATAACCTATACCTACACTACCTATAAATACTTAGCTTACATACCTAAACTACCTATTTATATGTACTTAGCCTATGTAGGTAAGCTAGGTATATAACACTAAAAGAAAAATCAAAATTTGTGATTACCACTTGTAACTATTTTGTAATTGCAAGCAACATGTGATTATTTAATTTTCACATTAATCATCTAAGACAAATCACAAGTGACAAATAGTTGTAAGCAACATGATGTAAAAGATGACATTGTCAAATTTTGGATGAAATATATGATCAAAGATGACAAGGTCATCCTTAAACCAAATCATATAAATACAATTTATGTGGCACAAATTTGTAACTAAAGTGTGACTATTTTATTAACTTATCAAAATTTTCAATGTGGTGATTTATGAAGTAGGTAGGTACGTTAGGCCACATGGCACCTAAGCTAAGCCACATGACACATAAGCTAGGCCTAGGTCACCTTGTGGCACTTAAATTAAACTTAAACTTGAATATAGTCTATGTGGCATTTAGGTTCAACTTAAACCTAGGCCACATGGCACTTAAGCTAGGCCTAGATTAAAGCTACTTGGCATTAAGTTAGGAAAAAAAATCATTTTGAGTTTAACCTTTAAAATTGAACCTTTTTTTTTACTCATCCCAAATGACATTTCCATTGTAATGTTTTTTGTGTTTTCCAATGTTCCTAATGTACCTCCTTATATAGCTTAGAAAATTGAGATGGAAAACAAACGATATGGGATGAACATTTTAATCACAACTACTACCTAACTACCTACTTAACCTAACTTAAAGTATGACCTACCAACTGCTAATACATAATTTAACCTATTACCTATTAACCTTATTTATTAACCAATAAACTACCTACCAACAACTATTACCTAGTTTAACCTACTCCCTATTAATTTAACTTATATAATTACGACCTACTAATTCACCTAACCTATTAATTAACATGGCTTATGTGGCACCTATGCCTAGACCACATGTATATGGCACATGGGACCTAGGCCTAAACCTAGGCCATGCCATTTAGCACCTAAGCTAGTTTTAGAATTAGGTCATGTATATAAGTTAGGCTACTCATATAATACATACATCATAAACTAAGCTTTATAGATAGGTAATTTAACTTAAACCACCTACATAATTAGGCTAAGTATAGATCTATGTATACCTATGTATATATGTATCTTAAAAGGGTCTAAAGAAGTTTGCTTGGATGTAAAGTTGCAAATGTGCACATTATTTCATTCATCTCACCTAGTATTTTTTTCATCCATCCCTAAAACAAGATTGCCAAAATAATCAAACAAACAATTTATGATGTAACCATTTCATTCGGCAATTATATGACATTTCATGACATCATATCTCAAGTTGATGTGTCAACTATAATTAAATTGGGAAGTTAGTTGATGCCAAAAATATGTTGAATGTGACCCCTCAATTGAGGCTCGTTCTAAACTTTGCAAATTAGTATATGAATCAACTTAGTTGGCAATCACGTGGAATTTTTGTAAATATAAAAAAAAGATATAAAGTTGTAACATAGTTGAAATTGACATGCATTTGAAAACTTTTTGGTTAAAAAAAAGGTATTTTTTCTTAGTTTAATGGGTGCATTTTTGACATAAATGTTAGTAAAGTAGGCAACAAGGTTTCAATTGATAAACATATCTACATTTTCCTACCTAATTTCAAATCTCAACAACACATGTCTTCAAAATATTGTATTCATTCATTATTCCCTTTCTCATATACGAGTGATGGCAACCCGTGGCTACGCCACTTCAGCCACCCGTGGCACCTCGCCCGACCCCCCGTAGCAGTTGCCCTGGCCTGTTTTTTCAAAGAACAGGAAGCAGGCGGCTCTTAGGGTCTGAAATATTTAAAAGACCTGAACCGGTGGTTCTTTAAATACTCAAAAGCACCACCCAACATTGAACCGACAGCCATGGTTTTCTCTCTGAGGACCTCGTTTCAGGTCCCCAACGACAGGTTTTCTTTCTGGGAACCTCGTTTTAGGTTCGTCTCGAGGTCTGGACCGGGTACTGAAAATCTCGATTTAGGTCCTTTATCGAGGATTCTAGCCACCTCGGTTCAGGTCCTCGAAGCTGTCAGTTGGGTAATAACTATCACAAAAATCGAAATTCCCAAATCAAAAAATTCCTCAACTTACCCGGCCCCCCCCCCCCCCCCCCCCAAAACACACCAAAAGGCTGTCTTTCTTTTCGAAACTTAAAACCGTTTTCTAACAAATCATGGGGTGTATTTCATAAATCAACTTGAAACAATTTAAAAGTAAAATGTTAATGAGTTGTATACATGTTCATTTTATGTTCA